>ERZ773225.2335-NODE-2335-length-19624-cov-5.519546_pt1 | contig 19624 bp, 16 predicted proteins | sample MGYA00580993_ERZ773225 | MGnify/ENA primary metagenome ERZ773225 (study PRJEB29015, sample SAMEA2737748) | human gut metagenome | biome: human gut; feature: human-associated habitat; material: faeces | place: China | collected 2012 ...
GGCGACCTCTCAGTCAGCCTGCGGCTGACAGTTCCCCTGGGAGGGGAGCCTTTCCGAAGACAGAAAGGAGCACCGATGCGGTTTATTTATTGTTTGTGCTATGCGGCGGGGCTGGGTGTGGTGAGCTTTGTGCTGGGCAGGCTCGTGCCGAAGGAGTGGTTCGACTATACGCGCTTCCCTTACCGGAGCTTTGCGTTTGAAAAGGGCGGGAAGATCTACGAGGCCATCGGCATTGCAAAGTGGCAGAGCCGCGTACCGGATATGAGCCGGATCTTCCCGAAGCTCATGCCCGCCAAGAAGATCCCGGCCCGGCCGGACGAGCAGACGCTGCTCGTCATGATCCGCGAGACCTGCGCGGCGGAGGCCACGCACGCGCTGCTCATTCTGGCGGGGCTCGGGCTGCTTGCCATCTGGCCGGGCGCGGGCGGCATCCTTTTATATCTGATCTACGCCATTTTTGGTAATCTGGTTTTTCTCATCATTCAGCGCTATAACCGCCCCCGCCTTGTGCGGCTGTATGAGCGGATGTGCGCAAAAAGGAGCAAAGAAGCATGAAAGTCCTGATCCTCAGCTGCAATACCGGCGGCGGGCACAATTCCTGCGCCCGGGCCATCGGCACGGAGCTGCAGCGCCGCGGCCACACCTATGAGACCGACGACGCGCTCTTGTACGTGTCGAAGGGCACGAGCCGCTTTGTGAGCAACTGGCATGTGCGCTTCTACCGCTATTTCCCGAAGCTCTACAACAAGGGCTATCAGTACGCGGAGGAGCATCCGGCGTCGTTTGACGAGTCGTCTGCGGCCTGCCGCATCCTGCGGCGCGGGTGCAAGCGGCTGCGCGCGGCCATCGTGCAGGGCGGATATGACGCGGTGGTGTGTGTGCATCTGTTCCCCGCGCTGATGCTCACGTTCATCCAGCGGCAGCAGCCGCTGCCTGTCAGGACCATGTTCATCGCCACGGACTACACCGCAAGCCCCTCCTGCGACCGGATGCAGCTGGACACCTGCGTCATCCCAGACGCGTCGCTGCGCGCGGAATTCGAAAAAAACGACGTCCGGCCGGAGACCATCCTCCCCTGCGGCATCCCCGTGCGCGAGGAGCTCTATACCTGCCTGCCGAACCGGGAGGCGAAGCTCGCCGTGGGGCTCGAGCCCTCGCACCGGCATCTGGTGATGATGACCGGCAGCATGGGCTGCGGGCCGATGGAAAGAATCACGGAGCTGCTTGCAAATTCGCTCCCGCCGGAGTATGATGTGACTGTAGCCTGCAGCAGCAACCGGCAGCTTCTGCGGCGCATGGAGCGCAGGTTCGCGGACAAGCCCAACATCCACATCCGCGGCTTTATCAGCAACGTCTCCGTCCTGATGGACAGCGCGGATCTCTTCCTCACCAAGCCCGGCGGCATCAGCACGACCGAGGCCATGGTCAAGGGACTGCCGATGGTGCTGGTCAACGTGGTGGGCGGATGCGAGACGCCGAACCTGAATTTCTTCGTCTCCCACGGCGGCGCGGCCACGGCCGGCACGCCGGAGGACATCGCCGCGCTCTGCAGGGAGCTGCTGGAAAACGACGAAGAACGCCTCATCATGCGCCAGTCGCTGCTGGCCATGAAGCAGATCCCCGCCGCGCAGGCCATCTGCGACAGGCTGGAGGGATAAAGCGCGCAGACTGCGGAAATCTAATGATAGAAGGAGGGCACCCAACATGACGAATGTGAATCTGGATAACTTTGACGCGGAGGTCATGCAGGCACAGACGCCTGTCGTGGTCGATTTCTGGGCCAGCTGGTGCGGCCCGTGCATGATGCTCGCGCCTGTGATGGAAGCGCTGGACGGCGAGATGGACGGCGTGAAGTTCTGCAAGGTCAACGTCGACGACGAGCGCGATCTGGCGATGGAATTCGGCATCGAGTCCATCCCGACGCTGCTGTGCATCAAGGGCGGCAAGGTCGTGAAGCGTCTGGTCGGCTACCGGGAGAAGGACGCGCTCAAGAAGGAGCTGGAAGCGCTGTGAAGGTCCGGCTGAACGAAGACAAGGAGGTCGTCGCCCGCATCAAGGAGGGGCTCAAGCGCACCGGCGGCTACTGCCCGTGCAGGCTTGCGCGGACAGAGGAAAACAAGTGCATGTGCAAGGAATTCCGCGAACAGATCGCCGACCCCGACTTTGAGGGCTACTGCCACTGTATGCTCTATTATAAGGAAAAATAATTGAAGACCCTTCCTGTTTCGGGAAGGGTCTTCCTGTGTTTCCGGGGGCTTCCTGCGGATGGGGCGGAAAGTTGTGAAGAATTTCTGAATTATTTACAAAAGTATTGCAATTTTTAAATCTTACGGTAAACTGGAGTCACAAAAGAAGCGGCGAAGCTCGCCGCAGAAAGAGGTGTACAGGGATGAAACGTACATTTGCAAAGCTTCTGAGCCTGTTCGTGGTGCTGACGCTCGTCATCGCCATGGTCCCGGCGGTTTTCGCCGTGGATGGAACGGTCTCAGTCACAGCGGGAAATACCACGCTGAAGGTCGGCAACACGACGACGGTCAGCGTCACGGATGCGGACGGAACTGCTGTGCCGAACGTGACGCTCAGCAGTGACCATGACGATATCGTCAGCGTTATTGACAGCTCGACGATCAAGGCACTGAAGGTCGGTTCCGCCACCATTACGGCGATGGTGACAGAGGACGGAAAAACGCAGACGCTCGGCAGCGTCCAGATCACTGTGGAGTTGGGCGTGACTGCGATCACGGCCGATCCTTCTTCCATTGAGATCGATGCTGACAACGCGAAGACTGCTTCCCTGTCCGTGACGCTCACGGGCGCGGCAGCTGGCGACGTGCTGGCGGTCCGGTCGTCCGACGAGAGCGTCGTGACGGCGCAGGCTGGCTCCATCACACTTCCGGGCGGCACCTGCACCGTCACACTGACGGCGGTGAAGACCGGCACGGCTGCGGTCACGCTCAGCTGCGGCACAGCCACGGCGCAGGTCGCTGTGACTGTCAAGGCGACGAAAGACCATACCGTGACCTTTGAAAAGCAGAAGCTGACGGTCGAAAAGGCCAAAACGGCCACGAACACCGCCACGAAGGCCACGGCTGGCGATAAGCTCACCTATGCCAGCAGCAGCACGGCAGTCGCCACGGTCGACGCTTCGAGCGGCACCGTGACCGGCGTCGCCGCCGGGACGGCCACGATCACCGCGACGGTCAAGAACGCCTCCGACGTTATCGTCGGGACAGCCAGCTACACCGTCGAGGTCGCAGACGCGTATAAGATCGAGCTGAGCGCCGCGCCGTCGAGCCTGACGGCAGGCAGCGCCTCCACCGTCTCCGCGACGGTCTATCAGTACACAACGGAACGGGGCTATGTGCCCTATCAGCAGTCCGTGGAGCTGACGTGGAACGCCTACAAGGAGAGCGTTGCCGATCTTGGCGGCAGCGATCCGAGCAAGGTCGTGAAGACCACGACGAGCAGCGGCTCTTCGAGCGTCACGCTCTATACCTACGCGACCGGCACGTCCAAAACTGCCGTGCAGGTACCGGTGACGGTCTCCGTCACGATCAGCGGCACGACCTATCAGGCTTCTCCGCTCTCCGTGAGCGTGAGCCCGGCCTCCGCGCCCTCGTTTGCGGTGCATGAGGAGGATTATTTCGATCCCGACGACTTCTCCGAGGCCGTCGACGGCGCGACGGGCCGCTACGCGGGCAAGCTCTCCGCCATCACCATCGAGGGCTCGAACGGCGGTTCGGTCTATGAAAACGGCAGCCGCGTGAGTTCGTCGACAAAATACTATGTCTCCGGTGCGCGCAACAAGCTGATCTCCAGCCTGTATTTCCGGACCTCCTCCACCAGCACGACGAACGCCTACTTCACCTACATTGGCTATGACGCCGACGGCGATGTGATCGCCGCGGGCAAGGTGACGCTCGGCGATGAGAGCGTCGACATGGAATACTCCGCCAGCTTCGGCGGCAGCGTGACCTTCCTGGAATCCGATTTCAGCAAGGCCTTCTCCGGCAAGGCGGGTGAAAAGCTCGACTATGTCACGTTCGCGATGAACCGCGCGACGGTCGTCATGAACAACAAGACCTACAGCCTGAACGACGGCAGCAATGCCGCCATCTTCGGCTGGGCCTACACGACCTCCAAGGCCACGACGAAGCTGAGCTCCACCGACAAGTGCTACTATCAGGCGAGCTACACGCAGCTCGACCTCGACGAGGTCACCTACGTGACCGGCAGCTACCGGACCAAGTACACGGTCTACCTCCCCTACACCGCCGTCGGCACCTCCGGCTCGCGGTATGAGGGCTACACCGCCATCACCGTCTCCGGCGACGACTCCATCACGGCCTCCGGCGCGTCGATGAAGACGCTGGGCGCGGCGGATGCGGTCCTGCGGGCCTACCCGAACGCCGCTTATGTGATGTTCAAGCAGCCCGCGGTGAGCGAAGGCCGTCTGCTCTACAACTTCCGCTCCGTCGCCGCGCAGAATTACACGGCGGTCGACTACAGCAAGGACCAGTTCTATCTCAGCGGCACGAGCGCGAAGAACCTGTATCTCGACAGCGTCTTCTTCCTCCCCGCGGCGGACTGCAGCGCGCAGATCCGGCTCGCCTTCACGGTCTACGGCACGTCCGGCACGCAGCTGGGCAGCGGCGAGCTGACCGTGCGCGTGGCCTCGAAGACGGCCTCCTCCGTCTTCTCGGATGTGAACGCGCGGACCTGCTCGTGGGCGGCGAACGCGGTCGACTTCATGAATGAATACGGCCTCGTCAAGGGCACAGGCACCTCCACCTTCGGCTGGAAGGGCAGCATGACCCGCGGCGACTTCGTCCTCATCCTCTACCGCAACGCCGGTTCTCCGTCGGTCTACGGCGTATCGAACCCGTTCACGGATGTGAAGAGCACGGATTACTACTATGAGGCCGTCCTCTGGGCGTACCGCAACAACGTCGTCAACGGCACCAGCACCACGACGTTCGGCCCGAAGGGCAAGATCACGCGCGAGCAGATCGCCTCCATCCTCTGGCGGCTCGCGGGAAAGCCGGTCTACTCGGCCAGCCTGCGCAGCTACACGGACTATGCCTCCGTCAGCGATTACGCCTATGACGCGATGAGCTGGGCGGTCGGCAGCGGCTATGTCAAGGGCAGCGGCGCCAAGCTCAGCCCCAAGAACAACGCCACCCGCGCCGAGGTCGCGGTCATGCTCCACCGGTATCTGACCAAGTAAAAAGCAGAAAAAAATGCCCCGCCGGCAGGCGGGGCATTTTTCTGTTTATTTCTCGCGGTCTTTCAGGTCCTGCAGGATCTGGTCGTAGAATTCCTTGCTGATCTTATATTTGCGCAGGTAGATGATGTAGCCGGCGGCGATAAGGATGAGGGGGATGGCCAGCATGGCGAGCTTGATGGTGAGCTTGCCGGAGGCGTCGATGGCGGCCGCGGCCGCGTCGCTGCCCCTGGTCTTGATGCCGGCGAGCATGATGCTGATGCTGATGAGACCGGTCGAGAGCGCGCCGCCGATCTTGTTGACGAGCGGCTGGATGGAGAAGGTGATGGACTCGGAGCGGCGGCCCAGCTTCCACTGGCCGTATTCGATCGTATCAGCGAGGAACATGAGCATCAGCAGCTGGATGAAGGCCTGGCCGACGAACATGAGGATGGCGGCCAGCGCGATGAGGACGATGGAATGCTCGGCAAAGAAGAACACGGCGTAGCCCGCGGCGACGAGGATGGTCGCGCCGGTATAGAGCTGGCGGCGGTCATGCTTTTTCGAGAACAGCGGGAAGATCATGAGCGCGGCCAGCTGCGCCACGCCGCAGACAGCCGCCAGCACGGCGTACATGTTGATATCGCCGTAGAGGTACTGCATGTAATAGGTGGCGAAGCCCGTCGTGGTGCAGTAGCCGACCATGAACAGGGCCATGGAGAGCGTGGTCCACATGAGCTGGTCGTTTTTCGTCAGCGCGTTCCACATGTCGCGGATGGTGAACTTCTCCTCGTCCTCCTTGATCTCGCGGTTCTCCTTCACGCCGAACAGCGGGAAGCACAGACCGGCGAGGTAGATGACGCTCACGGCCACGGCGACCGTCATCCACGCCTTCGGCGTGTTGCCGAGGGCGGCGGTGATGGGCTGCCAGCCGACCATGATGATGTACATGCCGATGTTCGCGCAGATGCGGGCGAAGGCGCCGTAATTCTCGCGCTGCTTCTGGTCCTGCGTGAGGGCGGGCAGAAGCGTCCAGTAGGCGATGTCATTGATGCCGTAGCTGATATCCCAGAGGACGTAGGCGACGGCGAAGAAAATGACGTAGGCCGTGCCGGTGCCGACGTTGCCGAAGAGGATCAGGTAGAAGATCACGGACACGACGCCGCCGACGAGAATCGCGGGTTTGAACTTGCCCCACTTCGTGTGGATGTTGTCGATGACGAGGCCGGTGATGGGGTCGTTCAGCGCGTCGGCAATACGCAGGACGGAGAGCACAAGACTGACTGCCGCGAACACGTGCAGCGGCAGCGAGAGGATGTTGGACAGGAAATACAGAAGCGCGTTTGCCTCAAACGCATAGAACATGTCGCGGCCGATGGTGCCGAGGCCGAAGAAGTATTTGTTGCGGCGGTCAAGGTTTTTCATGACTGCACACCTCCTGAATGAAATAGACATTGGAGCCGAAATCGCCCTGCATCCGGCCGTCCGGGTCGTAGCCCGTGCCGGCAAAGCGCGGCGCCAGGCAGATCCCGGCGGCGAAGGCCGCGCCGGAGGCCGTCAGGCTCTGGCTGCCGTCGGACATGCGGTACAGGCTGTCCGCAGTCTGGACGGCAAGGCCGTTGGGATTGAGCTTCACGGGCAGCACGTGGCGCAGGAGCGTCCCGAAATCGCCCACGCGCAGAAGCTGGGGGCGGGAGGTCAGGCGATACTGCTTCTCCCCGTCCAGCCCCGTCACGCACAGGTGCTCGTAGCCGGGGGCGGCGGGCTGCAGGCCGTGGAAGACGGCTGCAACGGTCTCCTGCTTCGTCTGCATCTGCCAGACGGTCCCGCCGCCGTCGGTGCGGCCTCTTGTGAAGCGGCCGTACTGGAGCGTGCGGCGGTGGGCGCGGTAGAACTCCGTCTGCGCCCGGATCTCCGCCTGCTCGACCGGCAGGAGCTCCGTGAGGTCGAGCTCGTAGCCGAGGCAGCCGAACAGGCTCACGTTGCCGCGCGTAGAGAGCGGTGTGTGCCGCAGCGTCTGCGCGTGCGGGCTGGCCGAGACGTGCGTGCCGAAGCACGAGGGCGGATAGAGGAAGCTGAGGCTCTGCTGGATGCGCAGGCGCTCGACGGGGTCGGTATCGTCGGAGCACCAGATCTGCGGAGAGAACCAGAGCATGCCGCAGTCAAAGCGGTTGCCGCCGGACGAGCAGCTCTCAAGCAGGATCTGCGGCCGGGGCAGGAAGATACGGCGCAGCACGTCGTAGAGGCCGAGGACGAAGGCGTGCTGCTGCGCGCCGAGCGCGCAGGAATGGCGGTTCATGTCCCACTTGACATAGGAGATGGGCGCGGAATCGAGGATGCCGCCGACGCTCTCGACGAGATAGTCCCGCACCTCCGGCTTTGTGAGGTCGAGCAGCAGCTGGTGGCGGCCGAGCAGATCCTCCCGGCCGAGGATGTCGTGCAGGGCCCAGTCGGGGTGCTGCCGGTAGAGCTCAGAGTCGGGGCTGACGGATTCGGGCTCGAACCAGAGGCCGAACTGCAATCCCATGGCGTTCAGCTTTTCGCCGAGGCCGCGCAGGCCGCCCGGCAGCTTCTTTTCATTCACGGTATAGTCGCCGAGGCTGGAAGTATCGCTGTTGCGCTTGCCGAACCAGCCGTCGTCGAGGACGAACAGCTCGCAGCCGAGCTGCTTTGCCGCCCGGCCGAGGCGCAGGAGCTTCGATTCCGTAAAATCGAACATGCAGCCCTCCCAGCTGTTGTAGACGATGGGGCGGGGCCGGCCCTGCCAGTCAGGCGGGATGAGGTGTTCGTTCACATACCGGTGGAAGCAGGCGGACAGGCCGCCGAAGCCCGCGCCGGAATATGCCATGACGGCCTCCGGCGTCTCAAAGCGCGCGCCGGGCGCGAGTTCCCAGTCGAAATTCGCGGGCGAGATGCCCTGCAGCACGCGGGTGAGGCCCTGCAGGCTCTTCTGCGCGCTGAGATAGTGGCTGCCGGAGTAGAGCAGGTTGAAGCCGTAGACCGCGCCCGCCTGCTCCCCCGCGTCCGGCGCGGCGAGCAGGAAGCCGGGGTTGGCGCGGCTGGAGGAGGCGCCGGTCGTACTCTCGAGGCAGGTCCTTGCCAGGGTGACGGGCGTGCGGGTGTGCTGCATCTCGGCGATCCAGCCGCCGGAGAAGGTATGCAGCTCCCAGTCGCCGGGAAGCTCCGTGCAGGCGCTCATGCATTTGCGGATGTGCACGGCGGAGCTGCCGCAGTTTTCGAGGATCGCCCGCCGGGTAAAGACCGTGGGCAGGACGCCGTAGAGGAGCGTCAGGCGGAGCTTCGCCGCCGCGTCTTCCAGGTACACGGCGAGGATGGTCTGGCCGCGGGAGACGGGCAGCGCCGAGGGCGGCGGCTCCTTCAGCACCTCGCAGCCGAGATAGCGGAAGTCGGTGGAGACGGCTCTGCCGCCGATCGACAGCTCCAGCGGGCTTTCGCGGTAGTCGCCGCGGCCGCAGCCGCTCCACTCGAGCGGCAGGATATCGAGGCAGTCGGCGTTGGAGCCCTCGCGGTAGAGCGTGCTGTCGCCCCAGCCGCAGCCGGGGCGGGCGGCGAAGGCCAGCGTATCGGCAGTCTCGGCGCGCGCGCCGAAGTGCAGGTGCTCCAGAAACCCGTCCTTCACGCGGAAGAGATAGGACGCTTCTTCATTTCGCAGGTGGAACACGCCTTGTCTGACGTTGATCATTCGATGCGGTAGACCTCCCCTCTGACGTAGGTGTTGAACGCCTCGTCCGTCACGCCGCCGTGCTGGATCATATCGGCGTAGAACGCGCCGGAGCGCTTGATGGTGCGCGTCTGGGTGGCGTAGTCGACGTTCACGAGGCCGAAGCGGGCGCTCTCGCCCTCCAGCCATTCGAAGTTGTCGCAGAAGCACCAGTGGTAATAGCGCTCAAAGGGCAGGCCGGACTGGACGATGGCCTCAAGGTGCTCGTAGAGATAACGGGCGCGGAAGGCATCCTGATTGTCGCAGGTGCCGTTCTCCGTCACCCAGATGGGGCGGCGGAGCAGCTTTTCAAGCTTTTGGGCGCAGCGCACGATGCCCTCGGGGTAGATTTCCCAGCCGAGGTCGTTGCGGGGGCTGTTTTTGCGCACGCCGTCGGCGAAGCCGGTGACGGTCGAGCGCGTATAGTAGTTGACGCCGTGGAAGTCGCAGTATTCGCCCTTCGGCAGCTTCCAGTGATTGCGCAGCGGCCAGCGGAACGTGCCGGTGGTCATGGCCTCGGTGATCGCGCCCTGGAACAGCCACTCGACGGCCTTCGCCGTCGCGGCCTGGGCCGGATTGCGGGGGTTTTCCGGCTCGAAGACGCGCAGGTGGTTGGCGAAGCCGACCATGGTGTCGGAATAGCCCATGGCCTCGCGCGTCTCATGGAGCATCCGGTAGCAGCGGATGTGGCAGTAGGCCATGTTTTCGAGCACGGTGAAGGTCTCGGCGAATTTCTTGTGTCCCGGGGGCCAGTCGCCGAAGAAATAGCCGTTGGTCGCATAGACATTCGGCTCATTGATGGTGATCCAGTCGCTGACGAGATCGCCGAAGCGGTCGGCGCAGAGCTTGGCAAAGGAGAGGAAATCGTCGAGATTTTCGCGTTTGGAGAACGCGCCCATGCGCTCGAACCACATGGGGTTGGAGAAATGGTGGATCGTCAGCAGCGGGCGGATGCCGAGCTGGCGCAGGTATTCCAGCTCCGCGCGGTAATGCGCGACGGCGGATTCGTCGACCTGCCCGCGCTCGGGCATGATCCGGGCCCACTCGACGCCGAGACGGGCGACGGGCAGGTGCAGACCGGCCATGAGCGCGCAGTCCTCGCGCCAGCGGTTCCAGTGGTCGTCGGCGACGGCGGGATCGGAACCGTCCTTGATCCGGCCCTGGTGATACCAGTCGTTCCAATTGCTGCCGACCTCTCCGCCCTCGATCTGCGCCGAGGCGGAGCTGACGCCAAGCAGAAAGCCCTCAGGGAACTGTAAACGCATCGGATGTCCTCCTTCATAATCGTTGATTTTGATGGTATGCAAGACCAAAGGCTCCCATGCAAGGGGAGCCTTATTTATTCCTCCGGCAGCAGCTTCGCCCTGCGCAGCAGATAATATCCGTATCCCGTCACATCCGCCAGTGCCCACCCGATCGGGATCGCCGCCCAGATGCCGATCTCGCCGACGGGTCCTGCCAGCAGATACGCCAGCGCCACGCGCACGCCGAGCGAGATGACCGTCAGCACCACCGACATCCCCGGCCGCTTTACCGCGCGGTAGAACCCGTAGAGCAAAAACAGACACCCGATGCCCACATAGCACGCGCCCTCGATCCGCAGATACCGCACACCCGCCGCCAGCACCTCCACCTCGCCGGCCTGCACGAAGATCCGCATCAGCGGCTGCGCGAACACGCACACGAGCAGGGAAATGAGTGCCGAGAACCCCGCCGAGACCAGCGTCGCGTCCCGGAAGCCCCTCCGGATCCGCTGCCGCTGCCCCGCGCCGTAGTTCTGCGCGACGAAGGTGGAAAACGCGTTGCCGAAATCCTGCACCGGCAGATATGCGAACGAGTCGATCTTCACCGCTGCGGCGAACGCCGCCATCGTGACCGGCCCGAAGCTGTCGACCAGCCGCTGCACGAGCAGAATGCCGAAATTCATAGCCGACTGCTGCGCGCACGTGAGCAGCGACATGTCGAGAATGTCTGCCAGCACCTGCCGGTCAAACCGCAGCGACCGCACATCCGGCAGCAGCCCGCGGCAGCGCAGCGCCGTATAGACCGTCAGCCCGATCCCCGAGACGTACTGCGAAAGGACCGTCGCCGCCGCCGCGCCTGCAATGCCCCAGCCGAACCGGAGCACAAACAGCAGATCGAGCGCGATATTGAGCCCCGCCGAGAGCCCGAGGAAGCACAGTGGCGCGACCGAGTTGCCCGCCGCCCGCAGCAGACACGCGAAGAAATTATACAAAAACGTGGCCAGCAGCCCCGCAAAGATGATCACCAGATACTCCCGCATCTGCCCATACAGCTCCTGTGGGATCTGCAGAAAGTGCAAAATCGCGTCCAGAAACGCATAGACCAGCACGTTCAGTACCACCGTCACTGCGAGGATCAGCCCGAACGCATGCCCGACCGCGCTGCGCAGCAGCGCCTCGTCCTTCTTTCCCAGTGCGATCGAAAACAGCGCCCCGGACCCCATCGACAGCCCGAGGAAGATGGACGTCAGAAACGTCATCAGCGTGTACGCCGACCCCACGGCCGCCAGCGCGTTGCGCCCCAGCGCCTGCCCGACGATCAGCGTGTCGGCGATGTTATACAGCTGCTGCAGCAGATTTCCCGCGATCATCGGCAGCGCAAACAGCAGCAGCCCCCGGATGATGCTTCCCTTCGTCAGATCCCGATACATGTCCTGCCTTTCCAGTTTCCTATGTGATGGTTCTCTCATCATACCCGCTTTCCCGCCAAAAAGCAACCATCCGACCGCCGCGAAAAGAAATATCCACTTGCCTATTGACAAGGTAGGAATTACATGCTATCCTAATGCCAATCAAAATAGTAGGCATTGAAACGGCGTTCCAAAACGCCGGGAAAGCAGGGAAGACCATGCAGATTAGTTTGCGGATCTTTGTGCGGAATAATTTCCGCTTCGGACGAATGTGACGCGGCGGCCGAACGAACCTCAACGACACACGACACATTTTGGATAACAGAAAGGAAATAACATCATGTCTGCATATAAATTTGAGACCCTCCAGCTGCACGTCGGGCAGGAAACGCCCGATCCCGCCACCGACGCCCGTGCGGTGCCGATCTACGCCACCACCTCCTACGTCTTCCATGACTGCGCCCACGCCGCCGCCCGCTTCGGCCTCGCCGACGCCGGCAACATCTACGGCCGACTGACCAACTCCACGCAGGACGTGCTGGAAAAGCGCGTCGCCGCGCTCGAGGGCGGCGTCGCCGCCCTGGCTGTGGCCTCCGGCGCAGCCGCCATCACCTACACGCTCGAAGCCCTTGGCCAGAATGGCGGCCACTTCGTCGCCCAGAAGACCATCTACGGCGGCAGCTATAACCTGCTCGAGCATACCCTCCCGAACTTCGGCATCACGGCCACCTTCGTCAACATCCACGATCTCGCCCAGGTCGAGACCGCCATCCAGCCCGATACCAGAGCCATCTACATCGAGACCCTCGGCAACCCCAACAGCGACATCCCGGATATCGATGCCCTCGCGGTCCTCGCGCACAAGCACGGTCTGCCGCTCGTGGTCGATAATACCTTCGGCACGCCCTATCTCATCCGTCCCATCGAGCACGGCGCGGATATCGTCGTCCACTCCGCCACCAAGTTCCTCGGCGGCCACGGCACGACGCTCGGCGGCATCATCGTCGACGGCGGCAGCTTTGACTGGGCTGCCAGCGGCAAATATCCCGCCATCGCTGACCCGAACCCCAGCTACCACGGCGTCTCCTTCGTCAAAGCAGCCGGCCCCGCGGCCTTCGTGACCTATATCCGCGCGATCCTCCTGCGCGATACCGGCGCGACGATCTCTCCGTTTGCTGCGTTCCTTCTTCTGCAGGGTATCGAGACGCTCTCGCTCCGCCTTGAGCGGCACGCGGAGAATACCCGCAAAGTCGTGGACTTCCTCGCGCACCATCCGCAGGTCGAGCGCGTCAACCATCCGTCTCTGCCGGACCACCCGGACCATGCGCTCTATGAGAAGTACTTCCCGAACGGCGGCGGCTCCATCTTCACCTTTGAGATCAAGGGCGGCCAGGCCGAGACCCATAAGTTCATCGACAATCTGAAGATCTTCTCCCTGCTCGCCAACGTCGCGGACGTCAAGAGCCTGGTCATCCACCCGGCCACCACGACCCACAGCCAGCTGACCGAGCAGGAGCTCGCCGACCAGGGCATCCGCCCCAATACCATCCGCCTGTCCATCGGCACCGAGCACATCGACGACATCCTCGCCGACCTCCAGTCCGCCTTCGAAGCCGTCCGCTGAGCTGCACCATCTCCCGGCCCGGCAGCCCCTGCGGCGGTCGGGCCGGTTTCCGGCGGAATCGCCAAGCTTTTTTGCGGGGCCTGGGGAAAGTTTGATGAAATTGATCACTTGAAAAATGCCGCCGGCAGCGCTAAAATCGGAGCATCTCAAGAGAAAGGAAGCGTGAACGATGGCCCGGACGACGATGCAGCTCCATACCGCCCGTTCTGCACAGACCTTCTGTGCCGCTTCCGCCTGCTCTGAGGCGCATACTGCCGTACTTGCCATGGACGCCGTCTCGGCGTCCATTTTTGTATGCATGGATCGAATTATGATTTGCAGACCGGGCGGTCCGCAGGTCCGTTTCCCTGTTTGAAGCAGGCAGCGTGCAGGGAAGTGCAGTCCAGCGGCTCCGCCATGATCGTGGCGAAGCCTCTTTTTATTTTAGGTTATCATGATGAAGGATGTGCTGGATATGAGCAAAAAACGAATTCTTGGAGTGATCGGCCTTGGCCATGTGGGCGCGCACGCCGCGTACGCGCTGGCGGTACAGGGCATCGCGGACGAGCTGATCCTCGTCGACAAAAACGCGCAGAAGCTCGCGAGCGAGGTACAGGACCTGCGCGACGCGGCAGCGTATCTGCCGCACCGTGTCACGGTCCGCGCAGGCGATTTCCCGGATCTCGGCGCGTGCGACGTGATCATCAACAGCGTGGGCAAGATCGAGCTGCTGTATCAGTCGCACGACCGCCTGACCGAGATGGACTACACCGTCCCCGCTGTGCGCAGCTACGCACAGAAGATCAAAGACAGCGGCTTTGACGGCGTGCTCATCAACATCACCAATCCCTGCGATATCGTCACGCGGGAGCTGGCGCTGGGCCTCGGCCTGCCGCGCGGCCGCGTCTTCGGCACCGGCACGGGGCTCGACACGTCCCGGCTTCTCAGCGCCCTGGCCCGCCAGACCGGCATCGACCATAAATCCATCACCTGCTACATGCTCGGTGAGCACGGCAATCAGCAGTTTGCGCCCTGGTCCTGCGTCAGCTTCCGCGGCATGCCGCTCGATGTCTGGGCAGAGAAGGACGCGCGCTTCCGCTTTGACCGCGACGCGCTGCAGAAGGAATCCATCGGCGGCGGCTGGGTCACGTTCTCCGGCAAGCTCTGTACCGAATACGGCATCGCGACCACGGCCGCGCGCATGGCGCATCTCGTCCTGCACGACGAAACGGCCATCATGCCCGCCAGCGCCGAGCTCTGCGGCGAATACGGCGAGTCCGGCCTGTTTGCGGGCGTGCCCTGCGTCATCGGCGCGGGCGGCGTGGAGCAGGTCGTGGAGCTGCCGCTGACAAAGGAAGAGGCAGCGACCTTCCACGCCTGCTGCGAGGGCATTCGCGCTAACATGGCGCATCTGAACGATCTGTAATCATCAGGAGGTATCATTATGAACATCACTGTTACGAAAAATCCCAACCCCGGCAAGCTTCCGCCCGCCGACCAGCTCGGCTTCGGCTCCGTTTTCACCGACCACATGTTCCTCATGGACTACACTGACCAGAACGGCTGGCACAACGCGCGCATCGTGCCCTTCGGGCCCATCTCCATGTCCCCGGCGGCCAGCGTCCTGCACTACGGCACCGAGGTCTTTGAGGGCCTCAAGGCCTACCGCCGCCCGGACGGCGGAGTGCAGCTCTTCCGCCCGTGGGAAAATGTCGCCCGGCTCAACCGCTCCTGCGACCGTCTCGGCCTTCCGCGCATCGACGAGGACGACGGCCTGCAGGCAATCAGGGAGCTCGTGAAGGTCGATTCGGCCTGGGTCCCGTCCGACCCCGGCACGTCGCTCTATATCCGCCCCTTCCTCTATTCGACGGACCCGACGCTCGCCCTGCACGGCGTGCATGAGGCGACATTCGCCATCATCCTCTCCCCCTCCGGCAGCTACTTCAAAAACGGCCTGCAGCCCGTCCCCATCATGGTCGAGACCGAGGACGTCCGCGCCGTGCGCGGCGGCACCGGCGAGGCCAAGTGCGGCGGCAACTACGCCGCAGCCAACCGCGCGGGCGATAAGGCCATCGAAAAAGGCTACTCGCAGGTCCTCTGGCTCGACGGCGTCGAGCGCAAATACGTCGAAGAGGGTGGCGGCATGAACGTCATGTTCAAGATCAACGGGACCGTCGTTACCCCCATGCTGACCGGCTCGATCCTGCGCGGCGTGACCCGCAAATCCTGCATCGAGCTGCTGAAGAGCTGGGGCGTCCCGGTCGAAGAGCGGCTGCTGAGCGTCGATGAGCTGTTCGAGGCGGCGAAAAGCGGCGCGCTGGAGGAAGCCTGGTGCGTCGGCACGGCGGCCGTCATCTCGCCCATCGGCGAGCTGGCCTGGGGCGACGAGAAATACGAGGTCAACCACAACCAGATCGGCGCCCTTTCCCAGAAGCTCTACGACGAACTCACCGGCATCCAGTGGGGCACCAAACCCGACCCCTTCGGCTGGACCTGCAAAGTCTGAAAGCAAAAAACGCCCGGCATCCAACCGGATGCCGGGCGTTTTCATGCCTTATCCGCGCAGCACGGTCCCATCCGCGAGCGTGATGGTATAGCCATTGAAATTGATCGTGCCGTTATTTGTGAGGCTCGTGGTTGTGCAGTCGCCGGTGAGCGTCCAGGTGCAGCCGGACCCGATGGTCACGACCGCGTTGTCAGAGACCGCCGCGCCCCCTTCGGCGTTATCGACGATGTTGATCGTGTCGGTGAAGCTGCTGCCGTTTTCGAGCGTCAGGTCCAGCGTCGAGATCGTGTCGACGAGGATATTGCCTTCCAGCGTCTGCGCGTCGGCGGTGAACTCGACCTGCGCGCCGTTGCTGCCGGCCGTGCCCCAGCCGTGCGACGCGGAATTGCCGACCACGCGCAGCAGATACCCGTCGGGATCCTCATTTTTGAGCGTCACGCCAGAGAGCGTCAGGATGCAGTGCGTGTTCGTAATGTAGAACAGATCGCCGTTTTTCCCCGTCAGCGAGCCGCCGGTCATTGAGAATTCCGACGTGCCGACGTCCGCGTCGCCGGACATGGACTGGTAGATCATTACGGTGTGGACGTTTTCGCTGGAGCTCGCGCCCTTCGTGCTGCTCATGTTGCCGGAGACGGTGCAGTCTGTAAGCGTGATGGAATTCTTGCCCTCAATGACGAGCAATTCGGAATTGTTCGCGGTGAGCTTCGCGTTTTTGACGGTAATGGCTGCCGTGGAGTAAACGGCAGGGGAGTTGTACCCGTTCGAGGTATAGCTGCCGCCCGTGACGTTCACGGTTCCGCCGCCGCGGTCGGAGCGGATAGCTGCCGACGAGTTGCCGGAGGTGGTGACGGTCAGGTTTTCCTCGTTCGTCGTGCCGCCGCCGGTGGTCTGGATGCCGCCGGAGTTATCAGCGCTTGTCGTGATCGTGGAATCGGAGATGTTGACGGTCGTGTCTGCTCCATAGCTGAACACGCCGTTGCCGTTCTGCGCGAAGGAATTGACGGCCGCGTTCTTGATCGTGACGGTCGCGCCGTTCGTCGCCAGCAGCGCGGCGTTCATGCCGTAGAAGTCGCCGTCCTCGGTGTTGGAGGTCGCGCCCGCGCGCTTGTCGACGGTGATGCCGTCCAGCGTGACGGCCGCGCCGTCGACGCGCAGGGCGTTTTCGTCGTCGCCGGTCGAGCTGTAGCTCGTGCCGGTCACGGCAGTATCCTCAGAAATGGTATTCGCGCTCGTGCCCTGCGTCACTTCGCCGCTGCCGCCGAAGCCGCCGGGCTGACCATTCGGCGCACCGTCGGGCGGATTGCCGTCCGGGGGCGTACCCGGCTGGCCGTTTGCGCCGTCCGGCGGCGTGCCGTCCGGTTTCTCGGGCGGCGTTTCGGCGGAAGCATCGGCGGATGCGGTCTCGGCTTCCGGATCATCAGCCGCAGCGTCCGTCGCGGTGCTGCCGCAGGCCGTGAGCGAGAGCAGCATCGCCGCCGCCAGCAGGATAGAGATCAGCTTTTTCATGGAAAACAGCCTCCTTGTTTTGGTTCTGTGGCTGTACTCTATCGCCGGAATCTGAAATGACCCTGAAAAAGATGTAAACATTTCGTGATGGCTGCACCTAGATAAAAACCGCCTGCCGAAGCCCCGGCAGGCGGTTTTCCTGTTTCAGTTCATTGTCAGCCGCCCGCGAGCAGCGACAGGAGCTCACCCAGCACGGCGCGCAGGCTGTGCCAGAAGCTGACGGTCCGCGCGTCAGAAATCGTGACTACGGTGTCCGGGGAAAACCCCTCGCAGCTGACACGGTACCGCTGGGCAGCAGTGAGCGCGGTGAACTCGCACACTGCGGAGCGCCCGCTGACCGCGGCATATCGGATACCGTCCCCGGTCGCGGCGTCCACCAGCGTGACGGTCCCGCTTTGCTCCGCATCTGAGACGATCGTAACGCCGAGCTTCGTGCTGTTCGTGTAGAGCGCAAAGCTGCCCGCGTCCTCCGGCGTCGTCACCAGCGCTTCTGCGGTCAGATTATACACGCCGTCCTCCACGGGAAAGACGATAGGGGAGGCCGCCCGCCGCAGATCTGCGAGCGTCAGCACGAGCAGCCCCAGCAGCGCCGCCGCGAGGATCCCCGCCGCGATCAGCCAGCCGATCCGGCCCCTTTGCCGCCCGGTGCCGCAGTCCGTATGGGGGACCGCCGATGTCAAATTCAGTTCCGCCAATGCAGCCGCCTCCTTTTGTAATTCTATCCTAAGTTTACAGGATCTCCATAAAAAATGCAATACAGTTGGAGCAAAAAAAGCGCCGGAGGAAATCGTTTTGGTTTCCTCCGGCGCTGCCTTGCTTCATTCCGAGATGGAAAGCGCCAGGTGCTCGACGATCTGTTCCAGATCTCTGGTGGTCAGGTATGCGCCGTACAGGCTGACGCTCGTCTTTGCGGTCGTGCAGTCCGCCCAGACGGTATCGCCGTCTGCGGTGATGAGAAATTCATAGCCGCTTGCCGTCGTGTAATAATATGCCTCCTCAAATGTGCCGTCCACGATATAGTCCGGAGACAGGTTCCAGGTCGTGTCATGCATGATCTCAAGTCTGAACCAGCCCTTCCCGTCATTTGCGCCATAGGACGCCCAGAAGTATTCGCTGACGAACGCGCCGTCCTCATCCCGGATGATATAGGCCTGATCGTCCGGAATGACGACGCTGTAGTGTTCCGCCAGCCATGCCAGATCGAAGCGAACCATGCCGGACAGCATCGGCAGAAGATTGGCAGGGTTCTCCGCCATGTACTGCATTTTCTCTGCGCCGTCTGCTTCGCGGGTGATCCGGCGGACAGAAAGTGCCGGGTCACTGCTGATGAGCTCAGCGGTGTCCCAGCCGCCATACTGGACGGATGTTGTGCCGCCGATTTTCTCTCCGGACTTCCACTCTTCGGCAGTGATATATGGGCCTTCCGCCAGAACATCTTCCAGTGTCTGTGCCGCACTCTGACTGTCGGTCACAACAGCCACGGCCATCGGTGTATCCTCTGTCGGTTCCGGAAGTTCGTTGACGCTGGTGACAATGATATCGTTCCGGAACCGGTGGACAACCGCCGCAGCCGCCGCTGTCAACGTCAGCGCCGCCGCAATGATGATCGCGGCCACCGCCAGCCGCGGTAGATGTTTTTTGGAATTGTTTTGCATAGAAGCCTCCTGTTCTTCTGCCCGGAAGGCGATCTGTGCGCGGATGCGTGTTCGGCTGCTTTCCGACAGGCAAACGGAATCTGCAATGCGCTTAAAGCTTTGTTCCATGTCAATCCCTCCCGAGTTGTTCGTCCAACATTTTTCGCGCCCTGTGCAGGCGCATCGAAACGGCGGAAACAGAGACGCGCAGAAAACCTGCAAGCTCGGAACAGGAATACCCCTCCATGCAGTGCAGTACCACAACGAGTCGGTATTTCTCCGGCAGCTCCATCACGGCACGGTAGAGAGCGCGATCCTCCGGCTCTGCCGGCAAAACCAGATCGTCTAATGCATCGGGAACAAACCTTTTTGCTGCTGCAAGCTGGTTTTTACAGTAGTTTACCGTCAGCTTTGTCAAAAATGCCCGCTCCCGACCGGGATAGACGCTCAGTTTCTGCTCCATCAGCTTGCAGAAAACCGCCTGCACTGCATCCTCCGCGTCATGCGGCGAACGCAGATACCCGAGCGCCACACGATAGACACTGTCGGCGTATGCGTCATAGAGCGCCAGCACCTGTTCTCGTTTCATCTGTCTGTTTCTCCATTTCTTTGAGGCCTCATAGATATAACAATTCAGGAGGTCAAAACAGCACATTGTTTCAAAATTTTTTTGGATATGTCAAATATAGCGTACATTCCGGCAAACAGCAACCGCTTGTAGCAGGAAGAAGTTTACCTAAAAAAACTGAGAGCGGCGGAGAGGATAAGACAAACATCCTCTCCGCCGCTCTTTGGACA
>ERZ773225.2337-NODE-2337-length-19614-cov-6.833887_pt1 | contig 19614 bp, 17 predicted proteins | sample MGYA00580993_ERZ773225 | MGnify/ENA primary metagenome ERZ773225 (study PRJEB29015, sample SAMEA2737748) | human gut metagenome | biome: human gut; feature: human-associated habitat; material: faeces | place: China | collected 2012 ...
GCCTCATCGCTTCCCGCTCTCGGTGGATCCATGAATACGACATCCACTTTTTTGTTCTGCTCAGAAAGCTCTACCATAAATTTTCCGGCATCTGCATTGTAGAACTGTTCATTTTTGATATTGTTCCGTTTTGCATTGATGACCGCATCCTTCACAGCATCACGGTTTAACTCCACGCCGATCACTTCTTTTGCCTTGGACGCAGCGATCAGACCGATCGTTCCGGTTCCACAATATGCATCGATCACTTTCTCTTTTCCGGTCAGTCCCGCATATGTGATCGCTTTGTTATAAAGGATCTCTGTCTGTACCGGATTCACCTGATAAAATGATTTTGGCGAAATACGGAAGGTACAGCCACAGAGCGTATCCTCAATATAACCTTTTCCATAAATAACAGTTTCCTTTTCTCCGAGAACCATGCTGGTCTGTTTATCATTTATGTTAACCACAACTGTAGTTATTTCAGGATGAAGCTTCCGCAATGCTTTCACAAAATTATTTTTGGATGGAAGAATCGGGGAACCGAGCACCAGCACTACCATCACCTCGCCGCTGTGAAAACCACGGCGCACGAGAACGTGCCGGAGCAGACCGTATCCGGTGTCCTCATCATAAGTTTTTATTTTAAACGAATGTAAAAGTCCTCTGATATCACGGATGATAGCGCTTGAAAGCTCATCCTCAATCTCACAGGAATCAATGTTGATGACCTCATGGGTTCCGGCCTTGTATACACCGGAGATCACGCCGCCCGGTGCCGCTTTTGCATGTCCGTTTCCTGCGGTACGCCTGCCTCCGTTTGCATGTTTTCCCCTGCGCTCCACATCAAACACTGCGTGTACTTTATTTCTGTAATGATACGGATTTTCCATTCCGATGATCGGCAGGACTTTACAGTAATCCCCAATGTTTTTGCGCACATAGGTCTGTTTTTCCTGCAGCTGTTGTTCGTAGGACATTCCCTGATAATCACAGCCGCCACATTTTTTTGCATACGGACAGGCTGCTGCCGGTTTCTTTTTTTGTTTCTCTGATTTCCATGCGTATTTTTTCTGCAATGCACCCGCATTATCTATGATTTTTTTCTTTCCTTTTGTCTGCATGACTGCTCCTTTTATTTTGGCTTGTTACTTTTCATCTCTATGTGTTTATGCTATCATAGGAACCCGTAAGAATCAAAATATTTTTAGTGAGGTTATGAATATGAATTTTATTAAGAAAAATTGGAAAGGTGTGCTGTTATGCCTGATGATTGCGATTCCAAGCTGGATTTTAGGAAAAATTTTCCCAATTGTAGGTGGTCCTGTCTTTGCGATCCTCCTAGGAATGGTCATTACATTATTGGTCAGCGATAAATCTACTCTACAGAGCGGCATCACATTTGTGTCCAAAAAAATCCTGCAATATGCTGTTATTTTACTTGGTTTTGGAATGAATCTCTCTGTCATCCTGCAGACAGGAAAACAATCGCTTCCAATCATTCTTGCAACGATCACAACATCCCTTGTTGTTGCCTGGGTATTACATAAAATCCTTCATGTTCCCGGAAAAATCTCCACACTCATCGGTGTAGGTTCCTCAATCTGCGGAGGCTCCGCAATTGCAGCTACTGCTCCTGTCATTGACGCTGATGACGAGGAAGTTGCACAATCAATTTCTGTCATTTTCTTTTTCAATATGCTTGCCGCTTTATTTTTTCCTATGCTTGGCACCGTTCTCGGTTTTTCCCAGACAAGCGGAGAAGCTTTCGGTATTTTTGCCGGAACTGCTGTGAATGACACCTCTTCCGTTACCGCTGCTGCCTCCACCTGGGATTCCATGTACAACCTTGGTTCGGCTACTTTGGATAAAGCTGTCACCGTAAAACTTACAAGAACACTGGCAATTATCCCAATCACGCTTGTCCTTGCTTTTCTTCGAACCAGAAAGGAACAAACGGATCATAATAAAGTGGATTTTAAAAAGATTTTTCCAATGTTCATTCTCTATTTTATAATTGCATCCATTATTACAACAATAGCAGTGAACTTCGGTGTTCCAGCAGCTGTTTTCAATCCGCTAAAAACTTTGAGCAAGTTTTTCATCGTTCTTGCCATGAGTGCAATTGGTCTGAATACCAATATTGTGAAATTAGTGAAAACAGGAGCCAAACCTTTGCTTCTTGGATTCAGCTGCTGGATCGGTATTACCTGTATGAGTTTGCTGATGCAACACGTATTAGGTCTGTGGTAAAATTACGGATCATTTTGATAGGAGGAAGCGGTTTTCGCTCCTTCTATTTTTGTATTCTGGCAAATAGAAGCGCTATCGCCATCAGAAAGCATCCCACAAACACAAAGCACCACTGGATTCCGATTTTCGTCAAAAATGCCGAGGCTGACAGCGTCAGAATCTCCACCAGATTCACGCCCATATTAAGCACAGACAGCGTTGCCGCACGCTGGCTGCCACACTCTGTCTCGTCCACAAACTGATTTTCCAGATCCATCAGCAGATATTCCGGGAGATTTAAAAGCAACGGCAATATCAGCATTAGAAGCAGCACGGCTGCCCTGAATTTTATCACGCCAAAAAGAAGAAATGCCACCCCTGCTGTGGAAGCTGTAACTGTGGGCAGTTTTTCCCTACTGAACTTTCCGTTTTTTCCGTCAGACAATTTTCCTAAAATGGGTTCTGCCAGCATCTGTACGGCTGAATAGCTCAAAATGATCAATGACATCCATTCTACCGGCAACCCGCAGTTTTCAAGTTTTTCCACGTAAAAGAAGTTGATCAGAAGCCATGCGATACTGAAAATCGCCAGCGAAATCACAAACAGGAATGCTTTTTTGTTTTTAAATACCGCTAAAATCTGCCGTATCGAATCCTTTTCCTGCTTTTTCTGCATAGTATCAGCGCTATTCTCCTGCTGTCTGATGTCTGCCTGAAGCCGCATTTCTTTTCTATCTGCAATTATGGTTTTACTGCTTTCACTTCTCAGGAAGAACGAGCATACAACCGCTATAATATCCATGACTACAGTTGTAATCAACAAACCTTCCATACCGCTTATTTTATAAATCCCGGCATACGCAACTGTACTGATGATAAAACCTGCTGTTCCGAAATTTCCTGCGTGTGCCGTTTTTGCAAGATATCCGTTTTCTCCATACAGAGCGTACAAATACGCGCTTCCCGTCCCGGAGGTAAAGCACGCCGCAATTCCCTCTACAACTGCCTCCACGACAAACAGTACAAGCGACCGGCTCACAAAGGCTGCGAGCAATAAACTTCTCGCACCAAGCAATAGCACCTGCGCCAAAATCAGTGATTTCCGGTATCCAATTTTATCGGTTATAAATCCTGTTGGAATTTCCCCCAGAAAAATCACGCCAGACAATAATGCCTGCAGGAGGAAAAATATGTGTTCCGACACACCAGCCTGCGTTCTTACCAGCAACGCAACCGGCGCAAAAAAGACAAGTCCATTCAAAAAACAGACTCCATCATAACTATCAAATTTTAATTTTTTCATGAGATATCTCCTTTTTTTCTAATTCGTAATCAGTTGACTGATCTTCTTTTTTGTAACAAAAAAAGATTACATCTGTCTGTAACCTGATCTAAAAACTGTGCCGTCTTTGATCTCTGCCAGTTTTTCCATCATTGAATTAGAAAAATATCAATGTCTCATGTATCTGATAACCTCCGGAGTCTTACTTTTAAAATATACTGTTATTTAAAAACTGTATCAGTGAGAAATGTTCACTGACGTAATTTATACTAACATAACGTATTTCAAATTACAAGTTTCAGTGCCCCTCTCACTTATATACCACCTCTGGAGCTATAATAACAACTCTGCCATAACCAGACACATCAGGAAACAATTGTTTCTTTTCCAGATCCATTCCAAATAAAGGCTTTCGACCGTGCTCTTCTCGCACTGCTTTAATATTTTTTCATCACTTTGCAGTGTTTTCAAATTCTCCTTCCAACCGGAAAAATCGGACCATTTTCCCGGAATCAAGTCTGTAAACCAGCTTAGATTTCGTTTGTATTCGTAATGAAGGATCTGACCGTCTAATCCATATCTGCTGATAAATTCTGCCGCAGTCCTGTTAATCGCTTTCGACTTGTCTGTATAGAGCAGACTGATTTTGTCATAGCAGATTTCCTGTTGATTATTTTCTGATGAGCCTGTCTGCTGGTTTCCGTTGCTTCCAGTTTGTGTTCCGGAAGCTGTCTCATCGTTTGCAGCGCTCTGACATAGCATTATATTTTGTGGTTCTTTTACGATACCGCGCACAGTAAGCTCTCTTCCGTTGTATAGGATCTGCTGTCCTTCCACCTCTGTTCCACCAAACAACTGCTCCGCTAAGGATGCACCTAGGATGCAGCCCTCTGTGTCGCTTTCCGGCAGATTTTTTCCCCACGGAAGGACGGAGTGGGAATCTCCACAGAGTAACAAAATATCCGCGTTGCTGCTCCGTTCGTTTATCGTAGCACGAACTGTCTGATTTTTCTGCTCTGTCCACGCTGTGAATGTCTCTGCGGATGCCGTATCCTGCCGGATTGACGCTATTTCGCTCTGGGTAAACTTGTCTTCCCCAGACTGGATTGTGATGATATTGGAAAAATCCTCTGTTTTATTATGATAAACGCATGCAAATACCAAAAATACAGCTCCAAATAATCCAAAAGCCAGACTTGCGATTCTTTTTCTGTAACTTATTTTTTTCATTGTTCTGTCCTTACTCCGTCATCCGCACAACATCCCCGTTTCCAACCGTCCGATCAGAATCTGTGATGATCTGGCAGTCCGCACTCAGTGAGTTTCCGCTTACCGCTGCATAACTGCTGTTTTTATCTAAAATCTGCACTTCCGCCTTCCTCGCGATATACTGCTCTCCGAGCACTGTATTTTCCGTCTCTAAGAGTAACACATACGCTTTGTTATTTTCCTGCCAAACGGCTGTAACCGGCACAAGGTAATCATAGCTTTCCGATTTTCTTGTGGCAGTCATCTGTGCGCTCTCACCCGGCAAGAAATCATCCCCCTGCATAGCAATTGACACTTTTATGCTGCTTCCGTCTTTCGATGTTTCCAGGGAAACAATGCTGCAATCAGACGTTTCCTTACCGACACCGGTAATCGTTGCATTATCTCCCACTGAGAGATATTCCCTGTTTTTGCTGTCCGTTGTCGCAGTAAAAAAAAGTCCACTCTGCTCATCGCTCATGACAACTGCCGCGGTGTCTGTTGTTTTCTGCCCGGTTTCCACACATACTTTTGTAACAATCCCGGAGGATGGTGCAGTTATCTCTCCTTTCTGCTGCTTTAGGGTTTTCAGCTTTTCTAACTGTTTCTGGAACTGCTCTAAAGAAATGGCGTTGATTTCCTGCGTGTGATCGATGTCTGCAGACAGACCTGCATCTTCTACCGCGCGCTCTGCGGCTTTCTTTGCATCCTCTGCAGTACTTGTATTGGATTCCAGCTGTTCCTGCTTCTCCTCTAATGCGACGCTGGCAGAGTCAAGTGCCGCCTGCTTTTCAGTAACTTTTGCCTGAATTGTGTCGTATGTGTTCTGCTTTTCCTGCACAGCTTCTTCTAACTGCTGGAGCTTCTGTGTTATGGTTGAATTTGTATCTTTCTTTTCTGCTTCGTCTGTCTGATCTGCGGTATCTTTACTTTGCTCTGCTGCAGCTGCATCCTTCACATTTTGCAGTTCCTCTTTGACTGCATTCAGCTCCTTCTCCGCCTGTGCGAGTGCATCCTTCGCACTGTTTAATTCCTTCTCTGCCTGACTTTTCGCATCCGCCGCTTTCTGCAATGCCTCATTTGCCTTCCCATCGGAAACTGTATTCTTCGCTATCGTTTCCTCATAATCTTCCTGCGCACGCTTTAACTCCAGCTGCTGCTTTGCGTCTGCCTGCGCTTTATTTTTCTTCAGGGAATCATTTTCAAGCTGAAGCTTTTTGATCTGGTTCTGCAGCTCATAAATCTGATCTTCCAGACTGTCCATATCAAGTGCAAAAAGAGTTTCTCCTTCCCCGATGCTTTCTCCCGTATGCACATTGACCTGTGCAACCAGAATTCCTTCCTCTGTGACAATCGCTTTCTCGCCGCCTGCCTCCACGGTTCCCGATGCCATAACCGTGTGCTCGATCTTTCCGGATGACGGAGCTGATGCCGTTACCTGTGGGACAGTGATGGATGCCACCACCCGCGATGCAATCGTGAAAACCAGCATGACCGCAAGTAAACCAGCCAGCCCTTTTAACCAGAAAATTCCCGATTTTCCGGTTACTGCTATTTCATTTTCGGAATTTTTGTTTTTTCTTATATTTTTCATATTCTCAATTACACTCTGCTCCTGCACTATTCCTTCGCTCCCGCCATCGCAATTCCCTGCTCCAGATAGTCCTGTCCTGCCAGAAAAACAAACATCGCGGGCAGGATCGTCACCAGTGATGCACAGAGTGAAAATCCTGCATTCTGGCTCGTGATCTCCGGCAGAAAAAGTGACAACGGCCAGAGACTTTTTGTTTTCAAAAACGTCATCGGCTGCTCTAACATGCTAAAACAGTCCAAAAACGAAAATACCAGTGCCGACAGGATGCCCGGACTTCCAAGCGGTATGCCTATCCGCAAAAAAATCTGGAATTCTCCCGCCCCGTCCATACGTGCCGCCTCCATGACATTTTCCGGTATTCCACGGAAAAAGCGGTACATAATAAAGACGGAAAACGTTGCAAAAATTCCAGGCAAAACGACTGACTGCGGTCTGTCCAGCATTCCCAGACGGTTTAACACCAGATACTGCGACAACATCGTGACCTGAAACGGCATCATCATCACGAGAATGAACAGCCGGTAAACTGTTTTTCTTCCGCGGAAAGAATACCGCGCCAGCCCCCACGCTGCCGGCATGCCAAAAAGCATCTGCCCTGCCAGAATTGCCCCCGTGTAAAAAATCGAGTTCCAGAACATCTGAAAATATTCTGGTGAATCGAAAAGAAGCTCCACAACATTCTGCAACGTCGGGTATTGTGGCAGAAGATGCCAGATAGCAAGCCCATCTCCCTTTCCGAGTGCAGGTGCGATGCACGTATAGATTTCATGGTTTCCCATAAAAGTGCCGACAAGCAGAAAAAGAACTGGAGCAAGGCACAAGCCTGCCGCCAGAATCAGAATGCATGTTATTATTATTCTCTTCATGAAATTCTTCTTTCTATATTTATATTGTACATCTTCCTTTTTATCTGCTGTCTCCTGTTCATTATCCTTCCCGCTCCCAGCTTCGCTCAAGTAACAGCACAAACACCGCAATTACAAACGCGAGCATCACAGATGCCGCCGCCATCTTATCCACCGAGAGCGTCTGGAACCAGTTGTTGAACACATGCTGCAACAGATAAATATTTTCCTGTGGATAGCTGCCCGCTGCCATGTAAACCTCCCGGAACGCCTTAAATGAATTTAAAACCGACAAAATGACAACGGTAAATGCCACCGGGCGGAGATTCGGAAGTGTGATATAGAAAAACGTTTTCCATTTTCCGGCTCCGTCCACCTCTGCCGCCTCATAAATCCCCTGTGGGATTGCGGAAAGCCCCGCCATCCAGAGCACAATATCGTATCCTAAATATTTCCAGACATAGCTGAATACGAGGATTCCAAATGCGGCATCGGTGTTCATCCAGTCTACCTCCTGCACCGACAAAACGTTTAAAATCTGCCCGATTCCGCTCATTCCTGACAGCGCATGGATCGCACTGTTCACAAATCCGTGGCTGTCAAAAAGAATCTTCCACAGTACGACCACACTTGCCGCCGGGATTGCCATCGGAAGCAGATACATACTTTTAAGTGCCGCTGCACTGCCCCGGTAAAACTGTTCCATCGTCACATCCCGGTGTTTTTTCTTTTTCTCTGCCAAAATCAAAACCTGCTGCAACAGCATTGCCAGGATCAGCGATAATAGCAACAGGCATGGAATACAGGTGACCACAAAACGCAGTGTATTTTTCGCTGCAAGATTAAACGCATCATTTTTTATCACCTGCACGTAGTTACTGATCCCGACGAAACTGCCATCCACGGTCTGGAAAAAAGAGCGCCGCACCACATCTGCAAATGGGATCAGTCCAAACACCGATACTCCCAGAAATTCGGGCAACAGAAAATACCAGCCGGGATTTCGCTTTTTTCTGATTTTATGTCTTTTCATCCTCATGCCTTTCTCATAGCCTGCTGCAATCTCCCATCCTCTTCCTTTTTTACTGCTGCTCTGCAAGATACAGATTCACTTTCTTCGTAATCTCATTTACCGTTTCTTCGAGGTTCTGCTCTCCTTTTACATAGCTTGTTCCCTGTTCGATCACAAGATTCTGGATCGTACGGTCTGTGAGTGCTGACTGCTCCACTGCTTCCAGCTGCGCTAAAATCGCATCTGCTTCCTCCTGTGTCATGGAGCGGTATTCAATCGTATACATTTTGTCGCTTCCATCCCTGTTAAATGCCATGCTTGTTTCCGTCCGTCCCATCAATGCATTGATCTGATCCTTTAAAGCTGCCTCATTCACCGGAATTCCGTTGCTGGAAGCTCCTGCCTCTTTGCCGAGCAATGTTTTCACAAATGCTTTTCCTGCATCCTCATTGCCTCCTGATACCACACCTGCCTGTAAAAATGGGACATAGGTAGAAATTCCACCATTCGACAATGCACCATAAACCGCTCCGTCCGTCGACCCTGCACTCAACATCAACTGGAAATCCTCGACATCTGCAATGGTTCCAAATTCCACTTTACATGTCTCTGCAAATAAATCCATGCTGTCTAATGTTCCATAACGGTATCCATCGCACATTCCGCTCTCAAAAAAATTGCCATAGGATTCAATATCGCTGTGATCATCCACATCATAAATACGTTTCACCTGTGTCAGATAATCGGAAACTTTCGTTTCATCCAGACTTCCGTCCTCTTTTACCCAGTTTTTGGAATCTACATTGTAAAAATCAAGCAGTAACTCTTCCGCCATCTTCTGCTGTACCACATAAGTCGTACTTTTGTCCTTTGCCAGGGTTTCGATGCGGTCTGCAAGTGCCTGCGTGGACTTTCCTGCATCTACCGTCTGCTGATCTGACGTGATAAATGATACTAAGAAACGTGTCGGAATCGCATATATCTTTCCATCCTTTGTGCTGTCTTTCACAATGGAATCCACAAGTCCATCCGAAGCCTTTACCTCATCCACAACATCACTGATATCTGTTAAAATTCCTTTTTCCACATAGCTGTCCACCGGCATTCCATCTAAGATAAGCACATCCGGTCCATTTCCTGCCAGGATATCCGTGCTCAACGTCTTCAATGCGTCCTCTAACGTCACTCCATTATCATCCGTCATGCCAATTTCAAGGTTTACATAAATATCTGCATACTCCTGACGGAAAATATTGACTGCCTGACGCAGCGTATCGGAATCCTGCAATGCATAAATATTGAGTTCCTGATTCAGGTTGGCAGACGCGTCTGCATCGTAGGTGTAGCTGTAGAGTGCACCCTCCATTCCGTTATTTCCTGCCACAAAAAGATGCGTCTCATCCTGCATATACACTCCGTAAAAAATCGCACCGCTGTTGCTCAATGCAGTCTGCTCGCCCTGTACCAGCTCCTCCACAACTGCTCCACCTGTTGTATAGTGGAAAATTCCTTTATAATCTGCAAAAATAATACTGTTATCATTCTCCGCTTTTGCAAACGTCACCGGAAGTCCGGTATCGGAATTTCGATAAACGAGGTTATCATCTGAACAGATCTGCTCAGTCAATGCGTTCAGCTCGTCCGTCTCTTTTCCGGTTGTCGTGTCATAGCAAAGCACCTTGTCACTTGTGACGATATAGCAATTCGTTCCAACCACATCAAAATAAGGAATATAGGTATCCTCATCGATTTCAAATGTCACTGTTTTGCTTCCATCTGTACAGTCAATTCCATACAAACCGCCCAATGTATCGCGTACGATCAGCTGTTTGTTACTGTCAAATGCTGCAACTGATACAACGGCATCTTCTGCAGGCATTTCAATCGAAAATGTATGTGTGCTTCCGTCCGCGTCCACAATTGTAACCGGACATAATCCGTTTTCTGTGTAATCAAGAAACGCAACTGTTCCATCCTCTGCGACTGCGACATCGCTGTAAGAGATATCTTTCAGCGGTGTTGTCTCCCAGTTTCCGCCTCCATCACTGCTTTTTGCCACATAGATGCCATAATCTGCATCCTGCCCTACAATTTCAAGTGTTCCATCTGACAGTGCTTTGAACTGTAAAATGCTATTGATCTCTTCTGGAAGTGCTACTTTTGATTCAATAAATCTTCCTTTGCCGCCTCCTGCGCTGCCGTTGCCACCCGCGCTGTTGCTTTCTGTTCCATCTGTGCTTCCGTCTGTATTTTTTCCGCAGCTGGTGAACATTCCTGCTATCAATGTCATCAGAAGAACTAAAACCATTGTGACAACTGACATGCTTAGTTTTTGCCTGTTTTTTATCTTTGCATTTTTCATTTTGTTTTTATGACCTTTCTTTTTTATTTTGCGTTTCTGATTTTATCTTACAGAAGAAATCTTAGAAAAATCTTTAAATTTGGCTTTAATTGTTATTTTTAATTTTATTTTTTATATTGTATATACGCTTTGCGTGTGTTATAATACGTAAAATTATACGCAATGTGTGCATTTCATGTATGATTGTTACTTTCTCTACAGGTGCACGCCACGCTGAATTTTCAAATATCTTTGGATCAAAAACAAACGTCATATTATATCAGGAGGTTTTTATGGATAGCAGAGAATATTTAATTGAATTGAGAACAAGTACTGGCATGACGCGCAGAGAATTTTGCGAATATTTTGAAATTCCTTACCGGACACTTCAGGACTGGGAACTTGGAAACCGCAAAATGCCTGATTATCTGTTACGATTAATGGCTTATAAGGCTAAAATGGAAAAACTTGTAGAGAAGAAAAACTAGCATCTTGACAATATGTTGTTTTCAACATACTATAATATTAACGGAAAGAGGCATACTATTGTACGAAATCATCTTTTATGATACGGCAGATGGCAAATGTCCTGTTCAGGATTTTTTAGATTCTCTGGATTCTAAATTCCTTGCAAAAACATTACGGACAATTGATTTATTAGAAACAAATGGTCCATTATTAAGAGAACCTTATTCTAAACCTCTTGAAAATGGAATATTTGAACTTCGCACCAAACATGGTTCTGATATTAACAGAGTATTTTATTTTTTTATTATAGGTCAAAAAATCATTCTGACAAATGGGATTATAAAAAAGACAAACAAAACTCCTAAATCCGCTATTGACCTCGCCAAAAAATATAAAACTGATTATGAATGGAGGCATCGTAATGAGCAGTTATAAAGATTACAAAAAGAAAGTCCTGCAAAATCCTGAAATCAAATCAGAATATGACGCTTTGCAACCGGAATATGATATTATCCAGGCAATGATTGATGCCCGATTACAACAAAACCTCACCCAAAAAGATTTATCTGCCAGAACCGGCATTACGCAGGCTGATATCAGCCGCATCGAAAATGGTACACGAAATCCAAGCTTAAGTATGGTCAAAAAACTTGCACGTGGACTTGGTATGCAATTAAAACTTGAATTTATACAGACTCCTGCTAAGTAATAATTTATCTGTTACATTTCAAAATAATCTATAATTTAAAGATTTTTCTAAGATTTCTATGCTATACTCATCCTTATAAATCTCAGGAGACATTATCATGCGTATTTTATTGATCGAAGATGATCTGAATTTTTGTGAAACCCTGCGTTTTCAATTAGAGCAGGAAGCTTATGAGGTGGATGTATGCCACGACGGAAGAGACGGTCTTGACCTCTTCTTACAGGACGCGCACGACATTGTCCTGCTCGACCGCATGCTCCCGACTATGAATGGTCTGCTCGTGCTGCAAAAAGCTAGACAGGCCGGAATTTCCACGCCTGTCATACTGATCACCGCCCTCGGCGAACTTTACGACCGGATTGAAGGGTTGGATGCCGGTGCAGACGATTACATTGTAAAACCATTCGCCTTCGAAGAACTGACCGCCCGCATCCGCTCCCTCGGCAGACGCAGCGGCAAATGGGAAGATGACAATTTACTTACCATCTGCGACATCAGTTATGACTGCAACGCGAGACTGCTAAGTGGACCTACTGGCTCCATCCGGCTCTCCGGCCGTGAGGGCAGATTGCTTGAAGTTCTTCTGCGAAGTTTTGAACTCGTCATCCGCCGTGAAGTACTTCTTAGCCGTGTCTGGGGCGTGGATGCAGAAGTGGAGGATTGTAACCTTGACACTTACATCCATTACCTGCGCAAGCGGCTCTCCTACGTTGGAAGCACGCTTGCCTTAAAAACCATCCGCGGTGTCGGATATACGCTGGCTTCCTCATGATCCCTGATTTTCCATATAAGATCATGAAGCTTCTGTATAGCTGCCGTTACTTTTCAATTATTTTATCCTTATTGCAATTTACAGATACCTTTTTTCACTATCTGCTTTATGTACATTATCAGGAGGTTTCTCATGTTTCCACACTTCACCTTTTCCGGCACAACCTATCAGGCTTTGCATCGCAAACTCACCTTATTTTGTACCTGCGTCACACAGATCATTCTCCTTGCCTTAAGTACTCTGTGTGTTTTTGTTGCAGAAAAAAATATAAAGCAGGGAAACGAAACCGCTTTTCTCACAGAGACAAGTTCTGTCATTTCCCATTTGCAGGAGCAGGATGTCATCTCACACCAGTGGTTAAACCAGTTACAGGAAAACAGTTCTATCCAGATTTATCTTTTTGAGAATGGGACTCCACTCTTTTATGACCAGTATCATCAGACAACTGCAGACGAGCAATTATGTGAAAATGCACTTCTCGCCGCAGAAGAGCTTACCGGGAACCCTCCTTTTTTCACGAAAAATAAAAGGCTTTCCTCGCATACGGAATATCAGTTCAACTCCGGCGATAACATTCCCTACATTGCATCCGTCGGCAGTATCCCAAAAGGCGACAGCTACTTAAACTTTCTGATCCTGCGCTCGCTCGCCGAACAGTCTCACCAGATGCTGTCGTTAAGAATTATCGTGATCATTGCAAATATTGCCGCATTTTTACTGCTGTTTCTCTTTTTCCACTTCTTCATCCGAAAAATGTTAGAACCAGTCGAAACTGCACAGAAAAAGCAGACACAATTCATCGCCTCCGCCTCCCACGAGCTACGCACCCCATTAGCGGTTGTCCGCTCCGGCTTGGAATCCGTTGAAAAATGTTCAAATGAAGAGGAACGAAACCACTTTCTCCATCTGATGTCCGAGGAGACCGTCCACATGAAACGTCTGATCGACGATATGCTGCTGCTCGCAAATTCGGATGCTGACACGCTCACCATCAAACCGGAAGCCTGTCAGCCGGATTTGCTGCTCTTAGACACTTATGAAAAGTTCGAACCACTGGCAAAGAAAAACGGGCTTCACCTTATCCTCACTCTGCCGGAAGAAATTCTCCCGGACTGCTTCTGTGATATCCACCGCACAGAACAGATTTTTTCCATTATCGTGGATAATGCACTCTGTTACACACCATCCGGTGGAAAAGTGACACTCTCCTGCCATGCTGAAAATGAAATGCTTTGTTTTCTATTCGAAGATACCGGATGTGGAATTTCAGAGGAAAAGAAATCCCATATTTTCGAACGATTTTACCGCGCCGACGATGCCCATACCGACAGAGAACACTTTGGACTCGGACTCTGCATTGCAAAGGAACTTACCGAAAAGCAAAATGGGAACATCCAGGTTGTGGATGCTCCCATTTCCGGCAGCTGCTTTATGGTACAATTGCCATGTGCACTTTAATTTTTATGTGATTTCTACGCTCTCCTGTCAGGTTATATTTTTCCTGTTATTCCACATTTTTCAGTGCCTGATCCATCGGAATACGCTTGATCCTTCTGAAATCCAATACCATGACCAGCAGATATCCGATCAGTATAAACAGGAACATTTTCACATAGCCCATCGTGCTTATGCGAAAAGCGTACCATCCACTGTAGGAAAAGAGCATGATCCTCCAGACAGCCTTCATGATGACGACACCTAAAATCACGCTGACAACATCGATCACCACAAGAACGATGGTCGTGGACAACAGATATAAACTTGCAATCTCCCGGTTCTCATAGCCCAGGATTTTTGTCATGGAAATTGCATTTTCGTTCTTCTCGATGATCAGCTTCGTGAGCAGGTAAATCAATACTGCGGATAACAGGATGCACAGATACTGGAAGTAGGTCATATAAGAGCCCATGGAATGATCGAGCTGGTCACACATTTTCGTAATGTCGTGTTCTGTGATGACGGTTGCGATCTCATCCTCATCAATATCTGTGATCTCTGAATCCGAGAGATAGCCTGTGAATGCATCACTGTCCATGTCAAAGATTTCACAATACTGCTCATTGGACAGAAATACTGCCAGCGCCTGACTGTGATCATAGATTCCTGCAACCTCAAACTCATACTGTTTGTTCTCATATTTTTCGTCAAGAACCAATGTGTCGCCCACGCTCAGGCTGTATTTATCTGCATAGGAGGCAGAAATATAAGCCTCGTTTCCTTTCAGGGCAGACAGGTTACTGATTTTCACATACCGGCTGTCATCCTCGATTCCGTAGACAGAAATCTCCTCATCTAACGTATCGCTCTTGTGCTGCAGAGATGTCATATTGAATTTCTCTGCATCTTTATTATCCGTTGTGATAATGTCTCCATCCTCATTCTCATAAGACTTTAACACATACTGGTAGTTCGTAAACATCATATCTGAAACATTGGACTTGTAATAGTCGAGCGTCTCCGGCATACCGACCGCCATTGCAAGCATAATGCCGATAAACCAGATCCCCACAAATAAAATCAGGTAATTCGTCACGTTCTGGAACATGATACGCAGGCGGAAACGGCTTAAAAAGCTCCATTTTGGCAGGCGCATTGCTTTTTTACGCTTTGTTTTTTTCAGATCATGACGCAAAAACTGTAATGGTGTATGCCTCATCATTTTTATAATGACGACAAGATTGACCGCAAGCATTAAAACAACCGGAATGATCGTTGTCTTGAAAAAGGCATCCGGGTTCCAGACTGTCTGATAAGTCGGAAGACTGTAGCTGTTATAATACATGCCGACAACCACATTTTTAAATACGGTATAGCCGAGGATATTTCCAACGCACGCTGCGAGAAGTGTCACGATCACCGGCATGGAAATATAATGTCTGACCAGTTCACCTCTCGTATAACCAGAAGCTCTCAGTGTTCCGATCGTAGAAGCCTCCTTCACGATCGTGTTGCTGATGGTCACTGCAAAAATAAATGCAATGATCACGATCAAAATATCCAGTAAAACACCACCCATAGCTTTGTCTGAACCCATATCATCCGTTGCAAAATTAATAGCCGGATTTGCATAGCGCGGCATATAGTCCTCTAACTCTATGTCAGCACACACAACCTGTGTGAGCAGTGCTTTCATGAAATCATCGGATTTTGCTTTCTGCTCCACTTCATCTGCAGGAGTATCCACATAATTCCATGTGTAAGAATAATGAACAGTTTTATGTAAACTATCAAATCCTTCCTGTGTGACCATAGCCACATCGAATTTGATTGCATCAAACATTATATCCGTTGACTTCTCATGCAGTGTTGCATAATTGACATAGGCGATCAGTCCGACAACTTTGAACCTCTGCCCGCTGACAGAAATCTCATCTCCCACTTTGACGCCAACATTGTCTGCATGCATACGGTCAATTGCGATCTCATCCGCTTTTTCCGGAAATGCTCCGTCAAGCAGGCAGGCAAGATCCACGTTATCATTTTTTGCATAGACACGGATGTTTCCTTCTGCCTCGCCGTCGTTGTTGTAATCTTCCTCCTCATTTCGGAAGAAGTTCTCATATACTTTTACCGGAACTTCTGTAAAATCAGGATCGTTTAACTCATATTTTTCTTCTGCGTCAGCATATTTATCATCGATTTCCTCTACAATTTTATCCCATGCCTTGTCGTAGGCTTCCGGATAAGCCTTTTCATCCAACTTTTCGTCCAGCTCTTTTTTTGCTTTGTCAAGATAATACTGTTTGACGTCCGCCTTCGTCCCTGTCTCGATAGCAGCGAGTAGCGTCTCATCTGCCTTTTTGTTCAGCTCAAAATGTCCATCCTCTAACTTGTATTTTGTCACACCCTCATTTGCTGCAATAAGCATACTCTCATTTGCAACATACATACCGGAAACAAAGCCGATCGTGAGGATCAGGAATAATGCCACCACAAGATATTTTTTCCAGTCACCGAGCAATTCACGCGGAATACGTCTGATGAGTGGATTTTTAATTTTTTTCTTTTTCATAACTGCCACACTCCTTACCACTCAAGATCTGCTGCTGAAATCTTGTGCTCGTTCCTCTCGTTGTGGCGCACGGCTCCATCACGAAGTTTTATAACATGATCTGCCATGTTCTTGATTGCCTCGTTGTGTGTTACCATGATGATCGTATTTCCATATTTTTTGTTTACATCTTCGATCAGTTTTAAAATCTCTTTGGAGGTGTTATAGTCCAACGCTCCGGTCGGCTCATCGCAGAGCAGGATATCCGGGTTTTTCACAATCGCACGACCGATGGAAACACGCTGCTGCTGACCGCCGGACAACTGGTTCGGCAGCTTGTATCGGTGCTCATAAAGTCCAAGTGTCTGTAACAGCTCATCGATGTCCAGCGCATTGTCGGAAAGATACGCTCCGACTTCAATGTTTTCCTTCACGTTCAGATTGGCGATCAGATTGTACATCTGAAATACATAACCGAGATGTTTTCTGCGGTACTGGGTTAGTTTCTTCTCACTCATATCTTCGAGCTTATCACCGTTGATCGAGATGTAACCGGAATCGGCACTGTCGATTCCTCCGATAATATTTAATAAAGTTGATTTTCCCGAACCGGACGGTCCAAGCAGAACGCAGAATTCTCCTTTTGCCACGGAAAAGTTCATTCCGCGCAATACTTCCTGACGTGTTTCTCCACTTCCAAAACCTTTTTTCAGGTCAACGATCTCCAAAAATTTTTTCTCTTCCTCTGACATAGTCTCCCCTTTTCAAAAAAACGTATTTTGCAACTGCCATTTTTCGTGTTTTAGTTAGTCGTAACTAATCTCAAGAGAATTATAGCACATGATATTGGGGATACAAGGAAGAGATATTGTTGTTGAGAAATTTTGTCAGTTAAATTAACTATTTGATTACATATTGACCTTTGATACTATTCGATATAATATATGTATATACAGTTAATACTATATAACAAAGACCGTCGCATGAAGTGCGTGTAGATATCGATTATGAAACTAAGCTTCATGATCAACAATATCTTTTTTAAAGGAGTGAACATTTATGAGCGATCAGGTTGCCATCAAAACATGGGGAAATAGTCAGGGAATACGTATTCCAAAGAATATTCTTGAAAAACTTGGACTCCATGTCTCAGATACTTTACAAATTGAAGTAATTGATGATTCGATTGTTTTGAAAAAAGCATTTAAACACAAAACATTTGAGGAACGCGTTGCTGAATACAATGGGGAAATTTCAATTTGTGATTATGATTGGGGAGAACCTGTCGGAAAGGAAATTTTATGATGAATTTTTCGCAGGGAGATATTATCAAAATTTCTAATTTAAAAGATGCAATGCTTGTTGTAAGTAAAAATGAATTTATTAAAAAAACAGGTGTTTTTCACGTCTGCCCACTTTTAGAGAATTATGCAGAAGGTCCTCTTCACATAAAAGTACGCGGTGTCAAAGACACCTCAGGAACTGCTATATGTGAACAATTGAAGCTAATTGACCCTTCCGCCAGAAGCTGCAAACGTATCGACCGCGTCCCTTATCATATGATTATGAATGTTTCAGACGCAATACAGGGTATTTTTGAATATGACTAATAAAATTATCTCAAACCCAAAAGTGAGCCGGCGGCAAAGACGATACCCGTCCTGTCTCCGGCTCTTTTTATGTAACTACTTCGTTTTCCCCTCTCCCTCGAAATACTCCTTCACCAGCTTCACAACCACACCTGATAATAAGAATACTGCGATCAGGTTCGGGATTACCATAAGTCCGTTGAATGTCTCTGCGATGTTCCACATCAGTCCGAGGTTCATGGTCGCACCAACGATCGCCACCAACGCATATAAAATCATGAACGGCTTATTAGCCCACGTTCCAAATAAAAATTCAATACATCTTGTTCCGTAAAGTCCCCAGCCAATGATCGTGGAGAATGCAAAACAGCACATTGCAACCGCAGTAAAAATAGATACCCAGCCACCATATACGGAGGTGAATCCGCTGATGGTAAGCTCTGCACCTGCTGCCTCGCCATATCCAACCGGAACTCCGCTGCATAAAATGACCAGTGCGGTCAGTGTACAGATCACGATCGTGTCCACAAACACTTCGAAAATACCGAAAAATCCCTGTTTTACCGGTTTTCTCGTATCGGCACAGGCATGTGCGATCGAACCGGTTCCAAGTCCTGCCTCATTGGAAAAAATACCTCTGGAAACACCCTTTTTCATACTCATGAAAAAGCTTCCCACTGCTCCGCCTGTCACGGCTGCCGGGTTAAATGCACCCTCAAAAATAGAACCGAATACCGTTGGAATGGATCTGAAATTGATCAGTACAACACCAATCGCCAATAAAATATAAATGATCGCCATAAATGGCACCAGTTTCTCTGTCACCTGTCCAATTCTTTTAATTCCACCAATCAAAATTAATGCGATCAGTGCGGCTAAAACTATTCCGATGACCAGGTTTAAGGTCGGTGCGGATTCCTCGGAGAGCAGGTTAAAATTATAAAGTGCTGAGTCGATCGCCGTAGTGATCGTGTTGACCTGCGTTGCATTTCCGGTTCCGAATACGGTCAGAACTCCGAAAGCAGAAAACAGGTACGCAAGCCAAAGCCAGTGTTTTTTCAAACCGTTTTTGATGTAATACATCGGTCCGCCGACCAACTCTCCGTTGGCATTTGTCTCGCGGAAATGTACGGCAAGTGTCACCTCGGAAAACTTGGTGCACATGCCAAGGATTGCGGATATCCACATCCAGAAAACTGCACCCGGTCCGCCGATTGCGATCGCGCCTGCCACACCTGCCACATTTCCGGTTCCAACTGTCGCCGCGAGTGCGGTACAGACCGCCTGAAACGGAGTCAGTGCTCCATCCGATGCCTCTCTCTTTTTCAGCATACGTCCGATGGTCACTTTCATCGCATACGGAAATTTGCGGATCTGCAAAAACCGGGTTCGGACACTCAAAAACAGGCCGACACCGATAATGCAGATCATTGCGGGCACACCCCAGATAAAGTTATTTACTACATTGTTGATTTGTTCTATCGTCTGTAACATTTTCTTTGCATTCCTCTCCATCTCATAGCACATACACATTACTCTGTCATAGTGT
>ERZ773225.2344-NODE-2344-length-19569-cov-5.963975_pt1 | contig 19569 bp, 17 predicted proteins | sample MGYA00580993_ERZ773225 | MGnify/ENA primary metagenome ERZ773225 (study PRJEB29015, sample SAMEA2737748) | human gut metagenome | biome: human gut; feature: human-associated habitat; material: faeces | place: China | collected 2012 ...
GCACATGGCACGAGTGTGTTGATTGGAGCGCTCTGCTTGCAGCCTTATTGGCCTGAACTTCCACGAACCTCGCCGTATTTTTCATCGTTCAGGGCTACTATGTATGCGTCGTAGGCCTCTTCCAGCGTGGGATACTCCCTATTTGAGCTCAAAAGATCCTTGTAGTCATCCATTCGCTTCGAAACGGTGACATACGTTTTTTTATTTCTCCATCGCAGTTCGGTTGTGGTTTCGGAAACATAGTACTTTCCAGCACTGGTTTGAATGAGCACAGGGATCTGTTTTCCGCCGCCGACCTTATTCGTGTTAAGAGAAGTCCATAAGAGATAGCAGCTATTTTTCTGCTCTGCTTCAGTGTTCCTTTTGAATCCCAGATATGCCCATGTGCAATCCGCCTGCTGCAGAAGGCTGTTGTCCAATTTGTCGATCTCCTTCTGAATTGCCGGAATATAGTCCGAATCCGGGCAGCGAGAGTCAAACTCGAAAGACTGGTTGTTTTTGAGCGTGCCATCTGTCCAAAAAGTCGCATTGTACAGCACATCAAAAAAATTCTCGCTGGTGTTAAATGGGTGGTCCGGCTTGGACGGTGCTGCACTCCCACTCCATGTGAGCACCACGCCGCAGCTCTCCTTATAGGAAACCACACAGCTTCCTCCCGGCGTGGCAATGCCTATCCAGTTGTCCGTGTCGTCATCCCCTCTGGAGTGAACGATGCCGCCGATGTTTACGGGATCTACCGACTGCCAGTCGGCCTCTCTTTGCTTCAAATCAACTGTGACAGTAGCCGTGGTATCTCCCAACATGGCCGCTGCAGAAACCTGTGCATAGGCAGAGCGCACATTGGCAAGGTCTGTCGCCTCCCGGCTTTTTTCCAGTTGAGAGGCAAGCATTGGGATCGCAATGGCGACCAGTACGGCGATAATCGCAATTACGACCAATAACTCCATCAAGGTAAATCCCTTGTATTTTCGTTTCATAGAGCTCTTCGCCTTTCCACGATGCATCTTGCGGTATCCGGCGGCAGCAAGGTGGGATACCATACCGGATCAGCGGTTTGCGTCTTTATTCTGCACACAGCTCCGTGGTCAGCGCTTCCATCTGCGCCTCGCTTGCGGGACTGAGCGCGCTGCGCAGCGACACCACGGTGCCGCACACGCGCAGGTCCTTCATTTCCTCGAGCTTTGCGCGCATCAGCCGCGCCGCGGCAGGCGCCCACGAGCCGTTTTCCATCAGGCCGACGCTGCGGTCGCGGAAGCCCTTGGCTTGCAGGTGGCTCAGAAATTCCTCCATGGGCGGGAACAGCCCGCCGTCATAGGTCGAGCAGGCCAGTACGAGCTTACCGCAGTAGAAGGCGTTCGCCACCGCGTAGGAGACTTCGGTCGTCGTCAGGTCGCAGAGCGTGACCCGCGCGCCTTTCGCTTCCAGCTTTTGCTTGAGCAGCTCCGCTGCGCGGGCGGTGTTGCCATGAATGGAGGCGTGGGCGAGAAGAATATCATCCGGCGACTCGCTCTGCCAGCGCGACCACAGGTCGTAGAGGCGCAGGGCCTCGCCGAGTGCTTCGCCCGTCAGCACGGGACCGTGGAGCGGGCAGACCGTTTTGATCTCCAGCGCGGACGCCTTTTTCAGCAGTGCCTGTACCTGCGCGCCGTACTTGCCGACAATGTTGTAGTAGTAGCGCCGTGCCTGCGGCGCCCACGGTGCGGCGGCGGTGCGGGAGAGGGCACCAAAGCGCCCGAAGGCGTCGGCGGAGAAGAGGAGCTTCTCTGTTTCCTCGTAGGCGACCATCACCTCCGGCCAGTGGACCATCGGGGCGAGCATAAAATGAAGCGTATGCGCGCCGAGGGGGAGCGTTTCACCCTCGCCAACCTCCAGCAGGCGGTCGTTCGACGGCGCGTCCGCGCCGAAGAACTGGCGGAGCATCGCGAAGGTTTTGGCGTTGCCGACGAGCCGCATCGCGGGATACTGCTCCGTGAGGCGCAGGACGCTGCCGGAGTGGTCCGGCTCCATGTGCGAGATCACAAGGTAGTCCGGTCTGCGCCCATCCAGTTCGTGTGCGAGCTTGGCGAGCCATTCGTCCGCCGCGCGGGCGTCCACGCTGTCCATGACGGCGATCTTCTCATCCAGAATGAGGTAGGAGTTGTAGCTCACGCCCATCGGCCGGACAGGGTACTGGTTTTCAAAAAGGGGCAAGGTGAGGTCATCCGCCCCAACGTAGCGGACGTCCTTCGGTAATACCTGTGTTTCCTTTCGGGTTTCGTTGTTCATTGCACTCTCCTTTGCGGACATTTTTAGCCGAGATGTAATTTTCCCTCTGCACGCAGCGCAGCAGATGGAAGGGCGCAATATCCGCTGCCGTGGTGTTTTATAAATAAATAATTATCTGTGTCGCCATTATAACCGCTTTATCTATAAATTTCAACGCATTTTCGCAATGGTTCAAACACGCTTTGAAAAACGATTGACAGAATTCACGAATTTGATAAACTGTTCCCATCGGAAGGCAAAACCGAAACTGCAAAAATTTGTGGAGAAATTTTGCGGGGATGTCCGCCCGGACACTGCCGCGATGGCCGCAACGGCGTCGCGTAACTGGCATGCTGAATATTGCTATTTGCCGGAATCAATGTATAATAACCTATACAGATAATCGAGGAGCAGAAATTGAGGGAACCATATTGATGAAGCGTATCAAAACACTTGTTTTGCTTATTTTGACCGTTCTGCTTGTGGCCGGAGTACTCTGCGGCTGCGCGGTGCAGACAGGAGAGCAGCCGGGTATATCATCGCTGCCGCACATCACCATCGGCAGCGACACCTATCCTCCCTTTGTCTATCTGGACAACAACGGCGACCCCACCGGCATCGACGTGGAGATCGCAGTTGAGGCGTTCCGGCGGATGGGCTATCAGGCGGTGTTCACAACCATCGACTGGGAGCAGAAAAGGACGCTCGTGGACAATGGGGAGATCGACTGTATTTGGGGCTGTTTCTCCATGGATGGGCGTGAGCAGGATTACCAATGGGCCGGCCCCTACATGGTCAGCCGGCAGATCATCGCCGTCAATGCAAAAAGCGATATTTACGCCATGGATGACCTGAACGGCAAGACCATTGCCGTTCAGTCTACCGGTAAGCCGGAAGAGATCTTTTTGCAAAGCGGACAAGCGGATATTCCCCAATTTGAGGACATTATCAGTCTGGAGGATCGGAGCGTACAGTATGCGGCGCTGGACTGCGGCTATGTGGATGCCATTGCCGCCCACGAAACGGCCATTTTGCAGTATATGACGGATTACGGCGCGGACTTCCGCATTCTGGACGAGCCGCTGCTGATCACCGGAATCGGCGCAGCCTTTTCCGCCGATGATGACCGCGGTCTTGCACAGGAGCTGATGGACACCTTTACACAGATGCGTCAGGACGGGACCATGCAGGAGATCGTCGGCAGGTATCTGGAGCATCCCGAAACCTATTTGGAGGTGGAATGCCTTGAACCGTAATCCTTTGCAGACCATTTTCAGCAAAAAATTCTGGCTCGTTTGTATTGCTGTGGGTATTTTCCTCCTCGGAATCGTTTTCGCGCTTTCCAGACAGGCGGATATGCAAAATTGCGAGCAGAGGCTGGCGGGAGCGATCGAGTTTATCAAGAAGCGGTCCGCCGACTATACGAAGTACAACGATACTACCATCGCGAAGGGCCTTGTGCGCGAGGCTGCCGCCGTCCGCGCGCTGGAGTCTCTCTCCCTCGACTGTGATGAGGCGGCGCTGTCGGAGCGCGCCAAGGGGCTGTGGCTTACGGGCATCTGCCTGCTGGACGCGCAGGGTGAGCTGGTATGTGAGTACACGGAGGATGGCATCGGCTACGCACAGCTTCAGTCTGGCATCAAATTGGAACCGATCCTCAGTGTCATCGGCTACCCGCAGAAGACCTATGTCAAGCATGTGGAGCTGGACGATGGCAGTTTTGCCGATGTTGCTGTGCACAGCTGCGCTGACGGCGCGGGTGCGGTGCTGGCCTACCGCTATACCGGGGCGGAGTTTTCCCAAAAGTCCGTTTTGTCCATCCAGCCTCTGATAGACAGCTATGGGGTCAACTCCACGGGGACTCTTCTGGTGGTGGAGGAGAACCGGGTATCGGCCTCCAACGACCCCACTCTGATTGGTATGAACATTTTCGAGAGTGAACGGCTCATGTCGATCCGGAGAAGCAACCGGGCAGATAAACTGATCCGCGTGTACGCTCCGAAGGGCATTGAGCAATGCTATGGAATGTATAGCCATGGGCGGAACTATTCCCTCTATGCCTATGTTCCCGCCCGTCAGGTCTATGACCTCACCGTGATGAATCTGGTGATCACGCTGGTCATGTATATCTTGGTTCTGGCGTTTGTGCAGGGATTCCGCTGGAACTCCGCAAAGGATTTCTTTATGCAGCAGGAGAACTCCGAGCAAGAATACAAGAAGTCGCTCGAACAGAAAAACGCCGCACTCGAGCTTGCCGTTCAGCGTGAAACCAAGGCCAATCTCGCCAAGCGGGAGTTCCTGTTTAATATGTCTCACGACATCCGAACGCCCATGAATGCCATCATCGGTTTCACCGCTCTGGCGCAGACGCACATCGACGACCGTGACCAAGTAGAGGACTATCTGAAAAAGATATCCGTTTCCAGCCAGCATCTTCTGTCCCTTATCAACGATGTGCTGGATATGAGCCGCATTGAGAATGGAAAGGTTACGCTGGAGACAAAGCCGGTGCATCTGCCGGAATTGGTTGGGGATATTGGGGACACCATACAGGTCGGCGCCGACAAAAAGCACATCTCCTTTACCGTCGATACTGCCGGCATGAAAAACGAGGATGTGATCGCCGACCCGCTGCGGCTTGAACAAATCCTGATCAATGTTTTGGCAAACGCCGTGAAGTTCACGCCGGACGGTGGGCAGATCAGCCTGCGGATTGTACAGAAAGATACGGCTCCGGCAGACTATGCCGATTTTGAATTCCACATCAAGGATAACGGCATCGGCATGAGCGAGGAGTTCCAAAAGCACATTTTTGAGCAGTTTGCCAGAGAGAGGACCTCCACCGTCAGCAAGATACAGGGTACGGGGCTCGGCCTGGCCATCACGAAAAGCCTGGTGGATATGATGGGCGGCAGGATCACAGTGGAGAGCGAACCGGGAAGGGGCTCGGAATTTACCATTTCTCTGCGATTCCCCGTCGGCGAGGCAAAAGCGGGGCAGATGATACCCGTTTCAAAAGCTTCTGATTTTACTGGAAAGAAGCTTCTGGTAGTCGAGGATAACGAACTGAATCTGGAGATCGCATCGACGCTTCTTGAAGAAGCGGGCTTTGAGGTGGATACTGCGGGAAACGGAAAGATTGCCGTTGAAAAGGTCGAAGCGGCTTCTGCCGGCCGGTATGACCTGATCTTGATGGATGTCCAGATGCCGGAGATGGACGGTTATGAAGCAACTCGGCGGATTCGTGCGCTCCCGGATAAAAAGAAGGCGGCGATCCCCATTGTGGCCATGACCGCCAATGCATTTGAAGAGGATCAAAAGAATGCGTTGAATGCCGGAATGAACGGCCACATTGCTAAACCTCTGGATATTCAAAAGTTGTTTCAGGTATTGTCGGAGCTGCTGAAATAGGCCATGATCGTATGGCTGGCAAATTGAGCTGTGCGAGCATGAGCAAAAATATAGGGACAAACACGATTACGGAGGAAGACAATACACCCTGCTGCGTCAAAGAGCGCGGAAAAAGGGAGCGCAACCGCTATCCTGCTTGATAATCCAAATTTACAAATAAGACCGTTAAGGATGGGTGAACAAATGAAGATCATATATGAACTTTCGTGGCTATGGGAAACGCTGGGCATTGCACTTATGGCGGCAGTTGTTTGTGTGGTAGGTGCTATGCTGATATGCAGAGCAAAAAAGAAGAAGCTCAGCAAGAAGAGCACAGTAGTTATCGGGATTGCAGCCTTTATCATTGCCATCGCAGCAGTGATTGAGATCGCCCGGATTCCGATGCCGCTTTGACGAAATGGGAGGCTTTGATATGGGCAAAGAAAGATATTCAATTGTATACAGCAGTTCGACGGGCAACACAAAGAAGCTTGCCGATACAATTTACGCCGTGCTTCCCAAAGAAAACTGTGACTATTTCGGAGTGCCTAAAGAGGGAGGGCTATACTCCGAGATGCTCTATATTGGGTTTTGGACGGACAAGGGAAATGCAGATAAGTCCACCCTGACATTACTGTCAACGCTGAAGAACAAAAAGATATTTCTATTTGGAACGGCGGGCTTTGGCGGCAGCGAGGCATATTTCCAGAAGATTCTCAATCATGTCAAGCAGTCTATCGATTCAAGCAATTCCGTGGTCGGAGAATATATGTGTCAGGGCAAAATGCCGCCGTCTGTACGGGAGCGCTACATGAAAATGAAGGTGCAGCCGGAGCATCCGGAAAATATCGATGCGCTGATTGAGAACTTTGACCGAGCGCTCTCCCATCCGGATGGGAATGATTTAGAGAGACTTAGAAAGATAATTGTACGATAGCACCTCAACATGATCTGACAAAAGGCAGGCTGTCGCTCGGAACGGGCGGCGGCTTGCCCATCATTTCAATGCAGCTCAAATCCCACTGTTTTTAGTCCAGAATAGAAGGTTCACCACGACCTAATTCAGGTCATGGTGAACCTTCTTCATGCTTCCAAATGCTTCTTCCCTGCCACACACTCCAGAGCCTGACGAACACTTCCGTCGAGCGAAAAATGAAATTGGAGGTTTCGTATGAAAAGATTCCTGAGTATCCTGCTCGCTCTGGTCATGGTGCTTTCGCTCGTGGCCTGCGGCGACAAGAAGACCCCTGACACACCCGACACCCCTGACACTCCTGACAAGCAGGAGGAGACCATCCACATCGGTATCGTGACCGGTTCCGTCTCCCAGTCTGAGGACGACCGCCGCGGCGCCGAGGCCTTCCAGCAGCTCTACGGTGAGGAGAACGTCACCCTCGTGACCTATCCCGATAACTTCACCGAAGAGCTTGAGACCACCATTCAATGCATGTCATCGAAGATTACATCCACAATCAGCGTCCAGTTGATGCCGTTATATAAATCACCTCATATAACGAAAGGCCTCTCCTCCGTAGCTGTATTGACAGGCCGCGGCGGGAATGTTACCATAAGCACATCAAAATCATTGGGAGAGAAAAATAGATGACACTTGATCAATTGAAGGTCGGTACGTCCGCCGTCATTACCGCCGTGGGCGGAGACGGAGCCTTGCGCTGCCGCCTGTTGGATATGGGGCTGATCCCGCACACCCGCGTGACATTACAGAAGGTCGCGCCGATGGGCGATCCCATCGAGATCCGCGTGCGCGGCTACGAACTGACGCTGCGCGTAGAGGAGGCTCAGAAGATCGAAGTGGAGGGTGAGCTGAAATGATCTTTGCACTCGTCGGAAATCAGAACTGCGGCAAAACGACTCTCTTCAACGCCCTCACCGGCTCCAACCAGCACGTCGGCAACTTTCCCGGTGTCACGGTAGATCAGAAGATGGGCGAGATCACAGATGAAAAAGGCTGCGCCGTGGTGGATCTGCCCGGCATCTACTCCCTGCGGCCCTATACGCAGGAGGAGATCGTCTCCCGCGATTTTATCCTCAATCAGAAGCCGGACGGCATGATCAACATTGTGGACGCCACCAACATCGAGCGCAATTTGTACCTGACGCTTCAGCTGCTCGAGCTGCGGATACCGATGGTGCTGGCGCTGAACATGATGGATGAGGTCCGTTCCAACGGCGGTTCCATCGACGTGCAGAAGATGAGCGCCGCGCTCGGCATCCCTGTCATACCGATCGCAGCCGCAAAGGGCGAGGGCGTGAGCGAGCTGGTGGATCAGGCGATCGCCGTGGCTCGGAGCAAAACTCTGCCCAAGGTGACAGACTTCTGCGCGGATGATTCCGCCGTCCACCGCTGCATCCACGCCGTCACGCACCTGATCGCCGACCACGCCGACCGCATCGGTGTGCCGGCACGCTTCTGCGCAACAAAGCTGATCGAAGGCGGCGATGACCTCGCCGACCGTCTGGCGCTCGATCGGAACGAGCGCGAGCTGCTTGAGCATTGCATCGTGCAGATGGAGAGCGAAGCGGGACTTGACCGCAACGCAGCGCTTGCCGATATGCGCTACACCTTCATTGAAAGCGTTGTGGCATCGTCGGTGGTAAAGTGCCACGAGAGCCGGGAGCACGCCCGCTCGATGAAGATCGACCGGTTTCTTACCGGCCGGTATACGGCGCTCCCTGCTTTTCTTGCCGTTATGCTGCTGATATTCTACCTCACCTTTCATGTGATCGGGCAGCGGCTGTCCGACTGGCTTGCGGTCGGCATTGACGCCCTTACCGCCACGGTGGACCATGCCCTGACCGCTTACGGCATCAACCCTGTGGTACATAGCCTCATCATCGACGGCATTTTTACGGGCGTAGGCAGCGTGCTGGTGTTCCTGCCTATCATCGTGACGCTCTTTTTCTTCCTCTCCATTCTGGAGGATACCGGCTACATGGCGCGCGTCGCATTTGTGATGGACAAGCCCCTGCGTAAGATCGGCCTGTCCGGCCGCAGCATCGTTCCCATGCTCATCGGCTTCGGCTGCTCCGTGCCGGCCATCATGGCGACGCGCACGGTATCGAGCGACCGTGACCGCAAGATGACCATCCTGCTCACGCCTTATATGAGCTGCTCGGCAAAGATCTCCATCTACGCGTTTTTTACCGCGGCGTTCTTCCCGACGCACCGCGCGCTCGTGATGATCTCTCTGTATCTGCTGGGCATTCTGATCGGGATCGTTGCAGCTCTTATCATGAACTGGAGCACATTCCGCGGGAAGCCGGTACCGTTTGTCATGGAGCTTCCCAATTACCGCTTGCCGAGCCTCAAGAGCGTTGCGCTTCTGCTGTGGGAAAAGGCCAAGGATTTTTTGCAGAGGGCCTTTACGGTGATCTTTCTGGCTACGATCATCATCTGGTTCCTGCAAAGCTTTGATATCAGGCTGAACGTGGTGGCTGACAGCGCCGACAGTCTTTTGGCCCTCATCGGCCGATGGATCGCGCCGGTGTTCGCGCCGCTGGGCTTTGCGGATTGGCGCTGCGCGACCTCCCTGATCTCCGGCTTCATCGCAAAGGAATCCGTCGTCAGCACGCTGGAGGTCTTGCTGGGCGGGGCCCCGCTTTTTACAATGTTCACCAACCGCTCCGCCGCGAGCTTCCTGGTCTTTACGCTGCTGTATACTCCGTGTATCGCGGCGGTAGCCACGATCCGGCGGGAATTCGATTCAACTCTAAAAACAATAGGCATCGTGTTGATGCAGTGCTGTGTCGCGTGGATTGCAGCATCCGTCGTCTACGCCTTGATCGGTGTCTTATGATGGGTATAGACTGGATTCTATTCTTCTACAGTCTGAAACCGCTTCCATCTCCCATCTCACACACCTACATTGCCGCGCCACGTCATATAAATTCAGTAAGCGGACTTTAGAACGTCTCGCTTACATCCATGTTCTGATGCTTCCTTCATGCCTGCTATGGTGAGATGTGTTGTGTTGTCAGTTCCACATCATTGATGACCTCATTACCCCAAACGTCCCAGCCATCAGCTTTCTGACGGGCAAATAACTCAATGCGCGGCACATCCCCCATAAGTCTCTCGATTCGTTCCCTTACCTCATCTGGCTTTTTACTGTGTTCTTCCACATGAGAAATAATGACCTGATGGACGTCCTTCGCTTGTCGCTTCGGATGGCCCCTAACAGCAAGTAAGCAAATCTCCGCGTTGGCGCGTGTCCAATGTCCCATAGGCAAGCGAAAGAACAGCCCGTGCAGGAGAGCCCGGCACCGATAGATCCTGACCCGCGGCCAAGGGATGACGTGCCGGTGTACCACAAACCTGTGCAAAGGGCGAGTGCAGCAGATGGTGCGGAACAGAATACCGGCAAGCCGCCAAACGACACACCGGAACAGGAGGCGGATGTACCGCCCGACAGCAGGGTGCCAAAAAGAGATGCGGTATACCGCTCGCTCTCCCTTGGCGAGTCGGTCGTGCAGATGCTGCACCACATGGGCAGGATATTCGAGGACAACAGCAAGGCTGACGGTACGATCTATGGCCTGCGGATCGACCGCAAGCGCCGCCGTGAGCTCCAACGCAAACGCCTTGCCATGGGACACAAGCCCGACGATCATGAAGAGATATCGTATACATAGTGCAGAGCCGCGGCATCGGTGATGACCGGTGCTGCGGCTCTGTGATCAGTTATGTTCCTCGTTCGGGATGTTCACGCTCACGCCGTTGACCTCCACACCATCGTCGGCGGGAATGAGCAGGTACCTGCGCCCGCCGATCATGCGGGCCTCGATGAGATAGCTGTTCTCCGGTGCGACGGTGATCTTCACCTCCGGCGTGGTGATCTCGAACTTGCCCGTGCCAAGAATGTTCTTCGGATTCAGCGCGGCATTCTCACCGTACTGCTTCTCGCACTCGCGGCGGAAGCTCTCGACCTTCTCCTCGCTCACGCCACTCTCGGACAGGATGCCGCCGACGTCACCGACCGTCAGCTCCAGCGGCGCGGGGTCGCGGCTCTCCTTATGCTCCTGAATGCGACCACGCAGCTGCTCGTGGACGGACTGCACCACATCGTAGCTGCAATCCTTTTCAAGCGTATCAGCGAGCGCGGTATCAAACACATTTTTCTGCTCGACGGCGGACATCGGCGGCTCCACACGGAATGCCGCGTCAATGATCTCCTCGTGGATGAGCTCGACATTCTTGCTGTAAAAAAGCGCGTTGTAGATGTTCGCCGCGCGGTCGTCGAAGGCGGGGAAGAGGAAGCCCAGCTCGGGCGCAAGGGCAATATGTCCGGTGGAGCTGGGGTGGAAGAAGTTCTCGTCGGTATCGTAGCGCAGCTCGAGCGTCGGCGCCTTCACAGGACAAATGGCGCAGACAAAATACTTGTAGACGTCGCCGGAGGCGTCCGCCTGCAGCTCGTCATCCTTGCCGCGGTAAGGAACATCGTAGGCATCGGCGGCGAGGAGAATGAGATAGTTCGTCTCACCCATGCTCAGAGATTCAATAATTTTGCGGCAGAGCGTTTCGCGGGCGTTCGCATCCTTGCACTCCGTCTGGCGCAGGGTTTGGAGCAGGCGGTGCTCGTCGCTGTCCGCGACCTGAGCGGTCGAGAATTCAATGTCGATGAGGTTGCGCCCCAGCGTGCCGGAGAGCGTCTTTTTGAGCAGCCCCAGATACATCTCCTGCTCCTCCTGCCGCATGAGGCCGAGGGAGGCGTCGATCCACGAGATGACCTCGCGGTTGGAGTTGACATAGCAGCCGAAGATGCGGCTGAAGTTATTTTTATCGAGCCGGAAGCGCCGGCGAATTTCGTTGAGTTCTTTCTGGTTCATTTGCTTCTTCCTTCTCTCACAGAATATCACGGAGAGAAATTGTACCACAGCGTCCCTCTGGCGGCAAGAGGGACTACATCGATCCATACGGAGAAAAAAGGATGGCTAAATTTGTTTATTTCACGCCGGAGGAAAAGGCGCGGGCGCAGAATACCGACCTGGTATCTCTGCTGCGCGCCCAAGGCGGTGGTTCGACCGTTCCAAGCGTGAGGGTAGCTATGCCATCCGCTTTGTCCAACGCTAAATACGGATGTGGTTTCAGGAACAGACTGGACGATGGCTGGCACCGCCTGCACGGGAGCCTCACACCCCTGCGGCTCTCGCAGATCGTCCTCATTGCCCTGCGGCGGTTCACGGTCCGTCAGGACCGCTTCACGCTCGGACTGCGGCTGGATGAGTGCAGCTTTAGCCCTGGCGTGCAGAAACGCAACAATTTTCCGGAACATCCCTTGACAAATCACGCCATTTAGCATTTAATATCATATTGATATTGTCGTGAAAAGCTGTATGTTTATCTGCCGGCGGCGGCCGGCGGACGGATCATGGACCGACCGGGAGCACAAGAAGGGCACGACATTCGTTGTGCCCCTCTTGCTTTATTTTGCCTCACGCGGCTTTTCCGTAAGGTATCTGCCTCAAACAGAAAGACGGAAGGACAAAAGCTTATGAACTGGGAGATCACAACATTTATCGCGTACTTTGTTATCCTGCTCGGCGTGGCGCTGGTGTTCTACTTCAACGGCACGAACAAAAATTCGGAGGACTTCTTCCTCGGCGGACGCTCCATGGGCCCCTGGGTCACCGCCTTGTCCGCGCAGGCGTCCGATATGTCCGCGTGGCTGCTGATGGGCCTGCCCGGCTCGATCCTCGCCTTCGGCTTCGGCCAGATGTGGATCGGCATCGGCCTTGCCATCGGTACGGCGGCCAACTGGATCCTGTGCGCCAAGCGCCTTCGCACCTTCTCCAAGGCGGCGAACGATTCCATCACGCTCCCGCAGTACCTGACGAACCGCTTCGCGGTCGATTCCCGCGCGCTGCAGCTCGTGTGCGCGCTCATCTTCCTCTTTGCCTACACGATCTATGTGGCCTCCGCGCTGGTGGCGGGCACCTCCGTGTTTACCACGCTCTTCCCGGATATTTCCCCGAAAATCGCCATGTTCGCCTTCCTGCTCATCATCGTGGCCTACACCTTCTTCGGTGGCTTCGCCGCCGTGTGCTGGACGGATTTCTTCCAGGGCCTTCTGATGATGGCGGCGCTGATGCTGGTGCCTATCGTCGTCTATTTCGGCCACAGCGAGCTGCTCGATCCCACGGCCCTGGAGACGGTCTATGAGTATACCGACGCTGCGACCGGCGCGGTGACGCAGTGCGCCTTCGGCGGCGGTATCTTCAACGCGAGCTGGCAGGACATTGTCAGCGGCCTCGGCTGGGGTCTCGGCTACTTCGGTATGCCGCACATCCTTGTGCGCTTCATGTCCATCGAGAAGCCCTCGATGATCAAGAAGTCCTCTATCGTGGCCATCATCTGGGTCGTCATTTCCCTCTTCTCCGCCGTTATGATCGCCTATTTCGGGCGCATGATCATGGGCGAGGAGCTGCTCACCCACGGCAACCAGAAGCTCGTTTTCATCGCCATGTCCCGCAAGTTCTTCCCGGCGGGCATCTGCGGTCTGCTGCTCGCAGCCATCATCGCCGCGTCCATCTCCACGGCGGATTCTCAGCTGCTCGTCGCCTCCAGCTCCTTCACGGCGGACCTCTATAAGCCCTTCTTCCGCAAGGGTGCGAGCGAGAAAGAAACGCTGCTCGTCGGCCGTGTGCTGGTGCTCGTCCTCTCCCTGATCGCCTTTGCCATCGCCAACTCCAAGGGCAGCGGCGCACAGGCCATCATGGACATGGTGGAGAACGCCTGGGGTGCCTTCGGCGCGTCCTTCGGCCCCACCATTCTGCTCTCCCTCTTCTGGAAGCGCTTCAACTACAAGGGCGCGGTCGCGGGCGTGGTGTCCGGCTTCGTGGTGGATCTCGGCTGGCTGCTGAGCGGGCTCACCGCCTCGACGGGTGTGTATGAGATCGTTCCCGGCTTTATCGTCAGCTTCCTCGCGGCCTATCTCGTGGCGAGATTCACCGAGGCCCCGAACGCGGAGGCTGTTGCGATCTTTGAGGAGGCTATGAAGCCCGACGCGGACTGAGTGAAGCGATCAGCTGACGGCGTACCGATAAGCGAATATAAGAAAAGAGCCGATCCGTTGGATCGGCTCTTTTGTCAGGATTTGAGAAATTCCTGCGGGTCGATGATCTCGCCGTCCTTTGTGACGGAGAAGTGCAGGTGCGGTGCCATGGAAGCTTCAGCGAGCGAGGTCGTGCCGACCGCGCCGATGACCTGCCCGGCGGAGACGTACTGCTCCGGCGCGACGGTCGGGACGCTCTGGAGGTTGGAGTAGGTGGTCTCGTAGCCGCCGTCGTGCGCGATGACGACGGTGGTGCCCATCAGGTCGTCGTCCGCGACGGAGAGCACCGTGCCGGAGCTGGCGGCGAGCACCTGCGTGCCGGCGTCCGCCTTGATGTCGATGCCGTCGTGCGTGCGCCAGTCGGCGAGCGTTTCGCTGTAAGCGAGCTCGTCCATGCTGAAGGCGGCGACGGTCTCACCGCTCAGGGGAGAGACAATGAGCCGCGGCGCGACGGGCGTGACCGGCTCGGTGACCTCCGCCTCCTTTTCCAGGACCGTGACCTCCACAACGGACTGCACCGGCTCGGCCGGCTCCTCCGGCTTGACCTCGGGAACGTCCGGGGTGACCGGCTCCGCGGTGATGGGAGTCGTGACCGGCGGCTCGGTCACATTGGTCGGTGTTTTGTCAGCGGAAGAGGGGAGCAGCATCCAATAGCCCGCGACGGCGAGTGCCGTCAATCCGAGGAACAGGGCTATGTATAAGCCCGTCCCGGTCAGGGAATGCCGCGCGGCGCGGCGTTTCGGTTCATTCATAAGCGTGTCCTTTCTGCCCGCGTGGCGGGCGCTGCGAAATAGAAGAGGCTCTGACGGTATTGTGCGCCGTCGGAGCCTTTTCTAAACCATATTTCTCGGGAAATTTTAAGGCAATAACGCTTTCATTGTGCTGGGTTGCCTTAAGGCAATACCGTAAAGGCCGCGCGGCCCGCATAGCGGGCGTTCCCGCCGAGCGCCTGTTCAATGGCGAGCAGACGGTTGTACTTTGCCGTGCGCTCGCCGCGGCAGGGAGCACCGGCCTTGATCTGCGTGCAGCCGAGCGCGACCGCGAGGTCGGCGATGGTGCTGTCCTCCGTTTCGCCGGAGCGGTGGGATAGGATCGCCGCCCAGCCCGCGGCCTGCGCCGCGCGGACGGCCTCGACGGTCTCTGTGAGCGTGCCGATCTGATTCGGCTTGATGAGTACGGCGTTGGCGAGCTTTTGCTCCACCCCGCGGGCGATGCGCGCGGGGTTCGTGACAAAGAGGTCGTCGCCGACGAGCTGCACCCTTTCACCAAGGGAACCGCTCAGCGCCTGCCAGCCCGCTTCGTCGTCCTCGCCCATACCGTCCTCAAGCGAGAGGAGCGGATAGCGCCGCGCAAGCTCCTGCCAGTAGGTCAGCAGCTCCTCACGCGTAAGTGTTTTGCCGCTTTTTGGCAGCCGGTAGCGGTCGGAGCCTGCGTCGTACCACGCGGAAACGGCGGCGTCGAGCGCGAGGCATACGTCCGCGCCGGGGCGATAGCCCGCCGCCTCAATGGCGCGGCAGAGCAGGTCGAGCGCCTCCTCGTGGCTTGCAAGCGAGGGGGCGTAGCCGCCCTCGTCGCCCACGCCGCAGTGTCCGACAAGCGAGCCGAGCGCATGGTAAATTTCCGCGCCCATGCGCAGCGCGTCGCGGAAGGTGTCCGCGCCGACGGGGACGAGCATGAACTCCTGAATGTCGAGCGGGTTGCCCGCGTGTGCGCCGCCGTTGAGCACGTTCATCAGCGGCACAGGGAGCGTGCAGGCGTTCTGACCGCCGAGATACCGCCAGAGGGGCTGCCCCTCGCTCACCGCCGCGGCGCGGGCCGCCGCGAGCGAGACGGAGAGGATGGCGTTTGCGCCGAGCTTCGACTTCGTCTCCGTGCCGTCCAGTTCGCGCATGGCCTGATCGAGCGGGCCCTGCTGCCGCGCGTCGAAGCCCCGCAGCAGCTCGAATATCTCGTTGTTGACGTGCGCCTGCGCGTGCAGGACGCCCTTGCCGCCGTAGCGCGCACGGTCGCCGTCGCGCAGCTCGACGGCCTCGTGCGCGCCGGTCGAGGCACCGGACGGCACGGCGGCGACGCCGAGCGAGCCGTCCTCCAGCCTTACCTGCGTTTCCAGCGTGGGGTTGCCGCGGGAATCCAGGATCTCGCGAGCGTGAATGTGTACGATGGAGCGGTTCATCGCATGACCTCCTGAAAAATAAAAAATCAGCCATACCGAAGTATGGCTGATTTTGAGAAGACTTATGCGCTCAGCGGAGGATAAGGCTCTGACCGTCCATCTCCTCTGGCTTTTCGAGCCCCATCACGTCGAGAATGGTGGGGGCGATGTCGGCAAGGCGGCCCTCACGCAGCTCGTTGCCCGCGCCGCAGAGGATAAAGGGCACGGGATTCGTGGTGTGCGCGGTCATGGGGCTCACGCCGTCGCTTTGCAGCATCTGCTCGGCGTTGCCGTGGTCGGCGGTGATCATGGCGATGCCGCCCATCTTGAGCGTCGCGTCCACGACCCTGCCGACGCACTCGTCCACGGTCTCGACGGCCTTGACGGCGGCGTCGTAGTTGCCGGTGTGACCGACCATGTCGCAGTTGGCAAAGTTGAGGATGATGACGTCATACGCGCCGGACTCAATGCGCTCGACGCACTTTTCCGTGACCTCGTAGGCGCTCATCTCGGGCTGGAGGTCGTAGGTCGCGACCTTGGGAGAGGCGACGAGCACACGGTCCTCGCCGGGGTAGGGCGCTTCAACGCCGCCGTTGAAGAAGAACGTGACATGGGCGTACTTCTCGGTCTCCGCGATGCGCAGCTGCGTCAGGCCGAGCTTGCTGAGGTATTCGCCGAGGCCGTTATGGATCGTGATGCGCGGGAACGCGACGAGCACGTTCGGCATCGTGGCGTCGTACTCGGTGTTGCAGACGTAGGTGACGGGGAAATACTCGCGCTGGAAGCCGTCGAACGCGGGATCGACGAAGGCGCGGGTGATCTCGCGGGCGCGGTCGGGGCGGTAGTTGAAGAAGATGATGGCGTCGTTGTCGGAGATGGTGCCCTCCTTGTCGCAGACGACGGGCTCCACAAATTCATCGGTCACGCCGTTCTGATAGGATTCCCGGATGGCGGCGACGGGATCGGGATTCTGGATGCCCTCGCCGTAGACCATCGCGTCGTAGGCGCGCTCAAGACGGTCCCAGCGTTTGTCGCGGTCCATGGCGTAGTAGCGGCCCATGACGGTCGCGATCTTGCCGACGCCGAGCTCGGCGCACTTTTTCTGCGCCTCGGCGACGAAGTTCGCGCCGGAGGTGGGGGAGACGTCGCGCCCGTCGAGGAAGCAGTGCAGGTACACGCGCTTGAGGCCCTTGATGCCGGCCATCTTCAAAAGCGCCCAGACGTGCTCCACGGTGGAGTGTACGCCGCCGTTGGAGAGCAGTCCGTAGAGGTGCAGCGCCGTGCCCTTTTCCAGACAGGCGTCCATCGCGGCGTTGTAGGCGGGATTTTCAAAGAAGGTGCCGTCCTCAATGGCGCGGGAGATGCGCGGCAGGTCCTGGAAGACCACGCGGCCGCCGCCGATGTTGGTGTGGCCGACCTCGCTGTTGCCCATCTGACCGGCGGGCAGGCCCACGTCCAGACCGGAGGCGGAGAGCTGCGTATGCGCGTACTCGCCGGTCAGACGGCCAAGCACAGGCGTGTTTGCGCCGCGCACGGCGTTGCCCTTGACCTCATCGCTCAGACCGAAGCCGTCCATAATGATAAGGGTGGTGGGGGTTTTATTCATCGCAAGGACTCCTTTCGCTCAGCCCTGATTGGCTGCGTTGACGATGTCCATGAACTTGCCGGCGTCGAGGGACGCGCCGCCGATCAGGCCGCCGTCAATGTCCTCGTGGCCGAGCAGCTCGGCAGCGTTGGCGGGATTCATCGAGCCGCCGTACTGAATGGTGACGGAGCGGGCGATGCGCGCGCCGTACATGGCGCGGATGGTGGCGCGGATGAAGCCGCAGACCTCGGCGGCCTGCTCGCCGGTGGCGGTCTTGCCGGTGCCGATGGCCCAGATGGGCTCGTAGGCGATGACGCAGCGGCGGATATTCTCCGCGGCCACGCCCGCGAGCGCGGACTTGACCTGCAGGGCGATAAGCTCCATCGTCACGCCCATCTCGCGCTGGTCAAGGCTCTCGCCCACGCAGATAATGGGGTTGAGCCCGGCGTTCAGCGCGGCGTGGACCTTCTTGTTGACGATGGCATCGGTCTCGCCGAACATGGCGCGGCGCTCGCTGTGGCCGACGATGACGTACTTCACGCCGAGGTCGCACAGCATGGCGGCGCTGACTTCGCCGGTGTAAGCGCCGTGATCCTCATAGAAAAGATTCTGTGCGCCGACGGCCACGCGGCTGTCCTTAAAGGCGCGCACGGCGGCGGAAATATCCACGCTCGGCACGCACACGACCACGTCGCACCACTTGGTCTTGGGCAGCAGAGCCTTGAAATCGTCCGCGAACTTTTTGGCCTCGGTGGCGGTCTTGTTCATTTTCCAGTTTCCGGCAATGATGGTTTTGCGATATCTGCGATTCATGGTAAATGCTCTCCTAAATATATAAAAATGTTTTCTGAAAACCTTACTTATCCAGCAGGCAGGCGACGCCCGGCAGCATCCCCCGTGGGGATGCCCCTGATCGGAACACGCGCTGACGCGCGGCTCCCTGCGCTGACGCTCGGTCGCGTCGCTGCACGGGCGAAACGATGCCGTTACTTATCCAGCAGACAGGCGACGCCCGGCAGCTCCTTGCCCTCCAGGAACTCAAGCGACGCGCCGCCGCCGGTGGAGATGTGCGTGATCTTGTCGGCGAAGCCGAGCTGCTCGGCGGCCGCCGCGCTGTCGCCGCCGCCGATGATGGTCACGGCGCCGCTCTCGGCGAGCGCCTTGGCCATGGCCTTAGTGCCGTTGGCAAAGGCGGGGAACTCGAAAACGCCCATGGGGCCGTTCCAGACGATGGTACCCGCGCCGCGCGTCGCCGCGCAGAAGAGCTCAATGGTCTTGGGACCGATGTCCATGCCCATCATGTCGGCGGGAATGTGCATCGCGTCCACCACGACCGGCTCGGCGTCGGCGGCGAACTCCTTCGCCGCCACGGTATCCACCGGCAGCAGGAGCTTGACGCCCTTTGCCTTGGCCTTCTCGATCATCTCGAGCGCGTAGGCGCACTTGTCCTCCTCGAGCAGGGACTTGCCGATCTCGCCGCCCTGCGCCTTGGCGAAGGTGTAGGCCATGCCGCCGCCGATGATGACGGTGTCGGCCTTTTCGAGCAGATTGTTGATAACGGCGATCTTATCGCTGACCTTTGCGCCGCCGAGCACCGCGACGAACGGGCGCTTGGGATCGTCGAGCGCCTTGCCCATGACCTCCAGCTCCTTGGCGACCAGCAGGCCGGAGACGGCGGGCAGGTACGCCGCCACGCCGGCGGTGGAGGCGTGCGCGCGGTGGACGGAGCCGAAGGCGTCGGAAACGTAGACCTCGGCCATGGAGGCAAGCTCCTTGGCAAGCGCCGGATCGTTCTTGGTTTCGCCCTTTTCAAAGCGGGTGTTCTCGAGCAGCATGATCTCGCCGCCCTTGAGCGCCGCGGCCTTGGCCTTGGCGTCGGGACCGACGACGTCATGCGCGAAGACGACCGTCTTGCCGAGAAGCTCGGAAAGACGCTCGGCGACGGGAGCGAGGGTGAGCTTCTTTAAGGACTTCTGCCACTTTTCCTCTGTCAGCTCGGCGGGGTCCTTGCCCTTTTCCGTCTGCTTCTTCACCCATTTTTCAAAGCTCGGCTCGGGCTTGCCGAGATGCGAGCAGGCGATGACCGCCGCGCCCTGCCCGAGCAGGTAACGGATGGTCGGCAGGGC
>ERZ773225.2353-NODE-2353-length-19471-cov-5.023125_pt1 | contig 19471 bp, 18 predicted proteins | sample MGYA00580993_ERZ773225 | MGnify/ENA primary metagenome ERZ773225 (study PRJEB29015, sample SAMEA2737748) | human gut metagenome | biome: human gut; feature: human-associated habitat; material: faeces | place: China | collected 2012 ...
ATGCGCTCTGTGGTTGCTTCGGGTCTGGTCGGGTGCGTACATCCTCCGTGCGCTGACGCGGTGCATTTTCTGCCGATGGCACGGTCACTGTGGTATGCGGCGACTGCTCCGACGTGATCGGCTGCGCTGGCGTGGCCGTTTTTGCGGTTTGCTGGACATAGGCACGTCTGGCCTGCTCCTGCGGCGCGGGTGTCGGTTTGCTCTGCGGCGGTGTCGCATCTGGCCGGGTACGCGGTGCGTCTGTTCGTTCTCGCGGCGATTCCGGCGCATGGCGCGGCTGGTCGGACTGCTCCGGCTGCACACCCGCAGAAGAATCCGCTGATTCTTTGCGGGCTGGCTGTTGGATTGCATGGCGCGGTAGCTGAACAGTTTCGTAGACGATTTCGCGGGCAGTCATTTCTACCTGCTCGGTCGCCGTGCGTTCCGCGCTGTCCGAGCTGTCAGGCTGCTTCGCGCTGTCATTCAGTTCTTTTACGAATTTCTGTACCATCTGGCGCTGCACGATGGACACAGCTTGATGTTTTGGCTGCTTGTCTTTCGGGCGGTCGTTTCGCTCTCGAATATCAGGGATTGTAGTCACCTCCATATTCTGTCCCAAGTTGGGACACGATTTGTATTGATACAAATTTTAATCCCACCATGAGATCCATTTTCCGAATGGAAACGTGTCTCGTGGTGGGATTTGTTTTTGCGTCCCAAGTTGGGACAGATTACCGGCTCTCACCGGGCGTGGTTGTCATTAACTTATATAGCTCTGTCTGGCGGGGAATGGTGTTGACGAAAGGCACGATGCTGCCGCCCATGCGCAGCAGGCCATGACCGGCTTCGGCGTTTGTGATATAGCTGAGCTGCGTATCGGAAATGTGAAGCAGCTTCGACAGCTCTGCGCGGTCGGTTGCCGCCTGATTAAACAGCAGCAGAAATTCGGAGTTGGCGAACATCAGACGCGCCGTTTCGGATTTCAGACATTCTTCTACGTTCTGGCTTGCCGCTGTCAACGCAGCACCGTATTTGCGGAATCTTTTCCATGCGCGGTAAAGGATTTCACCGGAGTATTTGTATTTGAAATACAAGTACACTTCGTCGAGGAACACCCATGTATATTTGCCGCGCTTGCGGTTCTCCATGACGCGGTTTTGAATGGCTTCGAGTGCAACGACAAGAGCGGTCGGACGGAGCTGTTCTCCCATTTCGTACAAATCCAGAACGACAATCCGGTTGTTAATATCCACATTCGTCGGGTGCGCAAAGACATTCAAGCTGCCCTCCGTGATAAGCTCTGCCGCCAGCGCAATTTCTCTGGCTTCGGGGTCTGGCTGCTGCAAGACTTCGGCACGCCAATCGGACAGCAGCGGCATAGGCAGCTCGCCCCTTGCGTGGAAATAGTTCCGGTAGACACTGGCCGTGCATCGGTCGATGATGGATTTCTGAGAACCGGACAGTAAGCCCGCGCCCATTTGCTGTTCCAAGATACTTGTAATCAGCTCGGATTTTATCGCAATCGGGTTTTCACCATCTTCATAGCCGTCCTGCAAATCCAGCGGGTTGATATGGTGCTGGCTGTTCGGAGAGATTTCAATGACTTCACCGCCCAGCGCCCGCGCAATGGGCGCGTATTCGCGTTCGGCATCGATGATGATAATGTCGTCGTTGGTGGACAGCGCGACGTTGGCAATGGTATTCTTCATGGCAACAGACTTACCAGAACCGGACACGCCGAGATAGAACGCATGGGGCGAGATCAACCGCTTGCGGTCACAAATCAAGAGATTTTTGGAAATGGCGTTGACCCCATAGTACAAGCCGCCGGGGTCTTGAATTTCCTGCGCCCGGAACGGCATGAGGACGGCACAGCTTTCCGTGGTCAGCGTCCGCAAAGCGTGGATGCGACGCAGGCCATACGGCAAAACGGTATTCAGGCCGTCCTCCTGCTGGTAGCGGAGAACAGAGAAACCGCAGAGCTTTTCCTGTGCGATGGATTGCAAGGTCTGCGTATCCGCGTCAAGCTGCTCCAGCGTATCGGCAATGTGAACGAGCGTCACACAGGCAAACATGAGCCGCTGATCGCGGGCAGTCAGATCTTCCAACAGGTCTTTCGATTCGGTGCGCATTTGCTCCAAGTCATACGGCACGGTCGCGGTAAAATTGTTCTGCCGATTCTGCCTTTGCTGCCAGCGCGTAATATCCGTTTCCACGCCGAGGATTCGGCTTTGCACCTCACGCACAGCTTCTTCGGTGGGAATCGGAAGAATGTCAATGGACAGCAGCAGGTTTCTGGAGAAGTCAGACAGGTCCTTTATCATTTCGTCGCTGATAAAAGATGCGTAGTCGCGCATAAAAAGCACCCGTCCAAATTTGCCACCCATTTCAAAATACCCGGCGCGGAATTGCAGCCCGTCCGGGCAGATCAGGTCGCGGAAGTCGATGCCGCGCTTGATATTTGCCGACAAATCGAACCGGAACGACGCTTCTTCGCCCGGCCGGAAAAAGTCATGCAGGAGCCGCAGCCGGTCAGCGCAGGAAATGGCATAGGCCCCGGAATCCAGCCGCCCAAAGCTGGCAGACAAGTTGGTATCGACGCGGCGGAAATAGGCGCGGGTCTGCTCGATCTTCCGTAAGCCGATTGACAGTGTGATGTACTTTTCCTGCACCAGATTGTTGCTTTCGGCAGCCTTGTCCAGAATGATCTGGTTGTACTCGCCGCGATAGTAGTCCAAACCGTCGCTGCACTCCGGCATGAGCATCGTGCGCTGGAAGTCAACCGGATTTAATCTTCGGTTAATGATCGTGATTTTCGCGGTCGCATCGGTCGGCAAAGAATTGAGAACAGCACCATACGAACGGAAGATACTGCGTCGGTCGTCTAACGACGATGCGGCGTAATTTATATCCGAAAAGCGCCACGTTTTACTGTACTTCTGCCCGACCTGCCAGATACCGTCCGTATAGATGCGTCGGATGGGAATGGATTGCTGGACACTGTGGGGAATCCGAAAAGAATCTTTTTCGCTGCGGTTGGCAGCCAACAGGGATTTCATCATTCTTGCAATCCCTCCAAATCTGAAAACAGTTCTTCATGGAGATTGACAGAATCAAACCGTCGCGGGCCTGCGCAGAGAATTTCGGATTTGATGAACGCCCAAAGAAACTGTTCTAAGCTCATGCCGTTGTAATGGAAGAATCCTGCAATCGCGACTGGCGCCGCCGCCAGCAGGCAAAGCCAGCTTGCAGCTTCTTTTCCGATGATGCCGCCCAAGCCGAGATAGATGCCCGCCGCCAGACCGACAGCCAGCACCGCACAAATAAACTGCCGCGCAGACAGGCCGAAAAAGATCGTTTCGCGGTGCGCACGGATTTCTTTTGGAATTTTGACTTCGATATGGATTACCTTCTTTCTTATGAAATGGATATGGAAAAGCGCGTCGCCCATGATGGGCAACGCGCTTTTCCATACGCTGATTTTAGATTTCCAACTGTCTTAAAATTTCCTCGACGCTCCGGCGACCATAGATCAGCCGGAGAATATAGATGATGTGCTGTTCCAAGTCCGGAAGGTAATACATCACATAGTTTCCAATCACCTTTTTCCGAACTGCCGTATCGGGAAGAAACTCATTGTTGACCAGAGAACCGCTCAACGGGAACAGCAGCGTTTCCTCAATTACACCCTGCAATTTGCCTACAAAGTCGGATGCTGCTTTTGCATTTGCCAGCTCCAGCGAAAGATAGGAAACAATACCGTCCAAATCGGCTTCGGCCTTTTGCGTCAGCAGATACGTATATTCAGATGCCATATCTGCTCCTGATATTCTGGATCGCTGCTTTTCCATCAACGACCTTCCCGGCCTTCACATCGGCCAGACCATCCAGCACCGCCTTTGCTTCGTACATCTTCTGCATGGTGCGCTCATAATACTCAATGTCCATCACGACGAGCCGGCCGTAGCCATTCTTCGTGACATAGACCGGGCCGTTTTCCTCTGCGCAGCGGCGCTCGACCTCAACGGTGTTTTTCAAGTCACGCATTGGGATGATACTCATAGCATCAGCTCCTTTCTGTGACTATATTATACCCCATATTAAGCCACAGGTCAAGATTCAGACATTATAGCTCGATGGAAAAATATTTTCAATAAAAATGTTGAAAATTTGACAAGAAAATGCGGATATGAGATAATATTTATGGATAAAAACTTGACAAAAGGAGAGATATTATGGCTTCTGCATTACCTCTGTTCCGCACCATCGGACACCAACTCTTGATCGTTGCGCTTGTGATCCTCAGTCTGCCAATCGTCGTTCGTATCCTCTGGAAATTACGTCTGTTTCCGCTCGGCTGCTACTTTGTAGCGACAAAATTGTTTTGGCCGCGCTGGGCGGAAGCACACCGAACAGTCTGCATCCTGCTTTTTATCGCTTGCATCCTGTTTTTTGCCGTGACATGGATTGTCCACTTCGTCCGTAAAAGGCGAGAAGAACAGATCATGGCAGAGCTGATACACCACTACACAAAGGACCTGAAGCCAGGCGAATCCAGGACACTGGAATTTCTCTGAACAGTCAGAAAGAATTGCGTCCCGACTTGGGACGCAATTCTTTTATGCACCGAGCATTTCATGCACCAGCCTGTCAGAGCCTTTGACAAGGCCAGTCAGCACCAGCATATTGAACATAAGCTGCCCGATGTACTGCCAGACCATTGTGACGGCGGGCAGCGATTCATCCAGTGCCGTACTGCCGCCAGATAAAAAAGCGGAATAGATCACACAGGACAACACTATAATCGCACCCTCCATGCACACACCAACGTAACTTTTGAGAAATGTTTGCCCGGTGCGCGAGGTCGCTTCTCCCGCGAACGATGCCAAAGGCAGCGGCGCAATGGCGGTGTAAATGAAGATTTTGAAAAAACGACCGTAGACGGTCAGGATCAGCACAAAGGACAGGACGGTTATCAATAGGCTGCCAAGCAGCGACACCAGCCAGAGCGGAATGGATTCCAAAAAGCTCACGTCCTCAATGGCTTCCACGATCTTGTCTGGCAGCGTTGCCGTCGTAGAAATTGACGCGCCGATGCCACCCATGACAGTGCTTACCACGCCGCCGCAGATTTTATAAATCGCGGTTATCAGCTCCAGCGACGAGCCGACCGCCACTTTTGCCAGCAGAAACCGGATGAAATGCCGCAGGGCAAATTCCGGTCTTTGCAATTCGCGGAAGCTGGCCGCCGAGCGGAACACACCCATTGCAAAAAATAACACCAGCAGGCCATATCCAAAGCCTACCAGTGCGTTGTGGATGCTGACAATGACTGTCCAGATCTCGCCGCCGCGAAAACTTTCCGGTGTCTGTGAAACAAGCGACCAGATTTCAGCCAAATGGTCATTCCAGTTGGAAAGCGCGTTTTCAAGGGTCGATACGACCCAGTTATCACTCACATGATTTCATCTCCATTTCTACGCATATTTTATAATGAAACGACTATACTTCATAATGCTAGGGCGAGTAAACGTAATTTTGCTGTCCGTTCTCTGGTTGACAGATACAAAATCTTGCGTTATACTTACCGTAGTGATCGAGTTGCAGATGCTCGCGGGGCCTGCAACCGGGGGAGTCCCTGCGGGGGCTCCCTTTTTCACACCTGAGAGGATGGTGTAAATGCCGAAACCGTTTCTGACATATCCCCAACAGATTCAAAAACTGAAAGACAAGAACCTGACAATTACGGATGATGCCGCAACAGCTATCACGCTGCACCATTATGGATATTTTGCGCTGATTTCTGGCTACAAGGACTTGTTCAAAAATCCCACGACAAAAGATTACCGCGACGGAACGACGCTGGATGATATTGTTGCGCTCTATCGTTTCGATGAACAGCTTCGGGAACTCACGCTGCGCTATTTGCTGCAAGTGGAGCGACACATCCGCTCTGCGTATGCGTATGCGTTTTGCAGTCAGTTTGGAGAGAGTCAGAACAGTTATCTGGACGCAAATAACTATAATCTCATGGGGCGTATAAACCCGCGCGAGGTTCAAAAGTTGATTACGCGGCATTTACAACCGTTTCTTTCGCATACGACAGACTATCCGTATATCGAGCATCATAAACAGGTACATGGAAATGTGCCGTTATGGGTACTTATCAATGCGTTGACATTTGGAACTCTATCCAAGATGTACGCCCTTTCTCAGTCTAAAATCCAAGCTGCAATCAGCAAGGAATTTGTGGGCGTTCGGGAAAAGCAGTTAGGCTCCATGCTGGAGGTGCTAACTAAATTCCGCAATGTCTGCGCGCACAATGAGCGTCTTTTCTCCTACAACACAAAGAATGACATTTCGGACTTGCCGCTCCATAAAAAGATGCAGATTCCGCAGAATGGTCAACAGTACATATATGGAAAACATGATTATTTTGCGTTGGTATTGTCTTTCCGCTACTTGCTGCCAAACAAAGACTTCCTGACGTATAAAGCGCAGTTAGCCAAGCTGATTGATAAGGCGGATCGTGAAAATCGTCAGTTAGCCGGTACGGATCTGCTTCGGCTTATGGGATTTCCGGAAAACTGGAAGAAAATTACTGCATATAAGAAAGTATAGTCTAGCTGAAATGCGTCCCAAGTCGGGGCGCATTTCTTTTGCTTACACCACACCGATAGCCGTCAGAATTTCCTTTGCAAAGGCGATCAGTAAGCCACCGAACAGGCAAAGAACACCCTGCGTTCTCTGCGTCGCGTCGTGGGATTGCACGGACATACCGAGCTGCACAACGCCCCATCCGAGGATGATAATACCAATGGCCTTGATGCAGGAAAAAATGAAGTCGGACAGGTTATTTACGATGGTCAGCGGATCGCTGTCAGCAGCGAACGCCGAGGTCGTAAACAGTGCCGTTGTCAGCACAAGGCTTGTCCAGACGGCCATAATGCGGCGCTCCTTGCGCCGCGGGGTTAATTCATGTTTCATGTAAATTCCTCCAAAATTACAATATCGTCAATGTTTTCAATGGGGAATGAGAGATCGTCCGCCGCGAATGCGCGCAGCGGCGTGTGGAGATACGGCGGTGCGCCGCCGTCCTCCGTGCGGTGGATATTCGGGTGCTTCAGGATGTCATACTTCTCGTCAATGACTGGTTTCTCGCCTCGAATCAGAACGATTGCGTTTTTGTTATCCAAGCGCCGCACCTCGTCCGGCGTCATAAGCTCGCGCCCAGTCTGTTGGAAATTCTGACTGAACGAACCGTTCCGGCCCTTACTCTGGCTGGATGTCCGGGTATCAATCGTTTCTTTCCCAAGCAACTCCGAAATATATTTGTGCGTCGATTGTTCGTTGCCACCTAAGTACACAAAGCTGTCCGCGTTGCCGATGATGCCCTCCCAATCGTCCTTGAACAGCGCCTTGAGCTGCGAAATGTTTTGCAGGATGATAGTTGACATAATGTTTCGAGAGCGCATAGTCGCCTGCAATCGGGCATAGCCGTCGGGCAGGGCCACGTTCGCAAATTCATCGAACATCAGCCGCACGGGAACAGGCAGCGCCCCTTGATGGATTTTGTCTGCCTGATAGTAAAGCTCCTGAAACGCTTGCGTGTAGAGCATACCGACAAGGAAATTGAGCGATGCGTCGTTGCTGTCCGGGATGATGCAGAAGATGGCTTGTTTGCGCTCTCCGAGCTTGCCAAGCTCCATATCGTCGCTGGCGGTGATGCGCTGGATTTCCGGTAACGTGAATGATGCCAGGCGAACAGCCGCGCTCACTAAAATCGATTTTGCGGTCTTGCCGGCCGCTTGCTTGAAAATATGGTATTGCCGCACGGCAATGTGATTGGGCTGTTCTTCCTCCAACGCTTCAAATAGCAGATCGAGCGGAGATTGATAATCGTCATCTTCTTCCTTTGCACCGCCGTTTTCGATCATGTAGAGAATGGTTTCCATGTTCTGATCTTCAACCGGCGCTTCATGCAGAAGATAGAGCATGAGCGCGGCGTCCAGCGCGGTTTCGGATTTCTCCCAGAACGGATCGTTTGCTTTCGCGCCCTTTGGAGTGGTGTTCTTGATGAAATTATCAATCAGCTTGAACACATCCGCATCCTTTCGGATGTAGCAAAACGGGTTGTAGCAGTCTGATTTTGACGGGTCGATCAGGTCAAAAACGCGCAGAACATAACCTTCCTCCAGAAACAGATTTCCGACGGCACGGAGCATTTCGCCCTTTGGGTCAGTGACGATAAAACTCGCATTGGCAAGCATGAGGTTCGGTTTTGCGAGGAACCGTGTCTTGCCAGAACCGGAGCCGCCGACGATGATCTGCAACAGGTTTCTGCGATGCAGCTTGCCGTTCATACTCATTTGCAGATGTTGGGTCAGTATGACGTTTTTGCCTGCATCCTTGTCGCGGTACTTCTTGTCCAGCTCTCGGACACTGCCCCACGACGCGGAGCCGTGTTCCTCGCCGGGGCGGGTGTTTTTCTGACCGGTGTAGTAGAACAAAATCGCGCCGCCATAGAGCAGCAGGAAAATACCGATAAACTTCATCGTGTATGGCGTCCAATGCAGAGAAAACGGCGTTTGGGTCACTTCGGAGAATTGTGCGACCAAGTCAAAGATGGTCATTCCGGGTGCATAACATCCAGCCATCAGCACGGCCAGCCAGACGATCGGTATGACAAACGCCGCCCACACAGGAGCGGCGCTGCGGAATGATTTTTTCTTATGTGTCACAGGTCAATATCCATGCAGGCAAGACCGCTTCGCTCGGCATGGTGCTTGCAGAAAACAAGCGTACCAGCCGCCAACAGCAGCAGAACCGGCGGAATGATAAAAAGCAGTTTTTTCATAGATGTTTTAATCCCTCCATTTTCAATAGAATACCATGCCCTGCATGGAAGGGGGAGCCTTTTGGTATGCGGTATCCGGTGCATTTACGCCAGTTTGTATTTTTCTTCAAACGTATTGTACTGCATCAAAAACTCGTTGCTGCCGGATTTGACGTCGCCGAGGTACTTGTGCAAGTCGATGCGCTCGTTTTTCATGTCGAGCAGGCAGCCTGCGATGTTCGAGCAGTGGTCAGCCACACGTTCCAGATTTGTCAGCAGGTCGGACAGCACAAAGCCTGCGGCCAGCGAACATTCGCCGCGCTGGAGCCGGGCAATGTGATTTGTGCGCAGTTCATTCTTCAGCTTGTCAATGACCTGCTCCAGCGGCTCGACCTGCCGCGCAAGTGTCAGATCGTCCTGCAAAAATGCCCGGCTTGTGAGATCAACGATCTCGCTCACGGCGTTCAGCATCGTCTGAAGTTCTTTTTTTGCAGAGTCCGTGAACGAAACGCCCTTTTCCTTTAACTCCTCTGCCGATTCGATAATATTGGCGGCGTGGTCTGCAATGCGCTCAAAATCGCCGATCAGATGCAGCAGCTTGGACGATTCCACGCTGTCCTGTTCGCTCATCGGCTGTGTGGCCAGATGCACAAGGAAGGTTCCCAGCGTGTCCTCATAGCGGTCGGTGTCGTCTTCGCGCTGCCGGACAGAGGCGGCCAGTTCCGGCGTAAAGCCGAGCACGGCCTGCAGGCTTTCGTGCAGCGCAAGTTCGGAGTCCGCCGCCATGCGCTTGGCCAGTTCCTCGCTCTTGACGAGCGCAATAGCAGGTGTTGCAAATAGACGCTCGTCCAGTTCCGTCGTCGCGTCTGCGTGCTGTCCCTCCGGGATGACCTTATACGACAGCTTTTCCAGCAGCCCGCAGCACGGCAGCAGCATCAGCGTGCAGGCCAGATTGAAGATCGAGTGGATCAGTGCGATATGGAAGGTGTCAATGGCGGTGGAGACGAAGGCAAAGCGGAAGATCGCGTTCGCCGATTCAAACAGCGTCAGCCAGACAACTGCGCCGATGATGTTGAAACTCAGGTGCACAACGGCCGCGCGCCGCGCATTCTTGTTCGTGCCGACGGAGGACAGCATAGCCGTCACACAGGTGCCGATGTTCTGACCCATAATAATGGGGATTGCCGCGCCGTAGCTGACAGCCCCGGTCGAGGACAGCGCCTGCAGAATACCGACCGATGCGGACGAGGACTGTACAATGCCCGTCAAAATCGCGCCTGCCAGAACGCCCAGAATGGGGTTCGAGAACATCAGGAAGAATTTTGTAAAGTTCGGGTCGTTCCGCAGCCCGGAAACAGAGCCGGACAGCGATTCCATGCCGAACATCAGCGTCGCAAAGCCCAGCAGAATCAGGCCCGTGTCCTTTTTCTTGCCCTTTGCGGTCAGATACAGAATAATGCCGATCACAGCTAGCACTGGCGTAAACGACGAGGGTTTCAGAAGCTGCACGAACAGGCTGTCGCCGTTGATGCCGGACAGCGACAGCAGCCACGCCGTCACGGTCGTGCCGATGTTCGCGCCCATAATCACGGGGATAGACTGCTTGAGGCTCAGAAGCCCCGAGTTGACAAAGCCCACAACCATGACTGTCGTAGCCGAAGAAGACTGAATGACTGCCGTGACGGCAAGACCCGTCAGAAGTCCGGAAAATTTACCGTTCGTCAGCTTCGCCAGAATGGCCTTTAAGGACCCGCCCGCACGCTTTTCCAGCGCCGTTCCCATCACGCTCATGCCGAACAGGAACAAACTCAGCGAGCCGAGCAATGTTAAAAAGTTAAAAATCGTCATATCCGCACAGACCTCTTTCTAAATTCGTTTTATCTGATATAAATATAGAAAGAGAATGTCAAATGCGCGTCCAGAATTATGTTAAATCTTCGTGATATTTCGCTGAGAACCTTAAATCCAAATCAATTCCCGGTTAAACTGCCGTCCAAGGCTCCCCTTGGGCACAAGGGGAGCTGGCCCGAAGGGCCTGAGGGGATTCGAACGTAGCAAATTTCGGAGCACTCTGTAATTTGTAACTACACTGCGTAATCCCCTCAGTCAGCTTCGCTGACAGCTCCCCTTTATTCAAAGTGGAGCCTTGGTGCTTACGAATTCGCCGACAATTTGGGCGAAATCCGGAGCTCCCTACCGCGGAACCCCTTCGTCTCGGCTTCGCCGAGCCACCTCCCCTTTCAGGGGGCCTTTGCTCCGGTTGATTTTCCCGGAATTGCATGATATAGTAGAGAAAAACAAAAAACGGGGGCCTTGAAATGAAAAAACACATCACACGGCTGCTCTTTGCGGCGCTTTTGCTGCTTGCGCTGTGCATCGGCGCGTCGGCGGCGGGGACGAGCGGGAAGTGCGGCCCGTCTGCCTACTGGTCATTTGACAGCAGCACCGGCACGCTGACCATCTCCGGCAGCGGCGCGATGGAGGATTATGAGTACGGAAACGAATTTCCGTGGATGGATTACCGTAATTCGATTCAGACGATCGTGATCGGCGACCAGATCACGCAGATCGGCCGGAACGCTTTTCCGTGGACGGCCTGCAGTACGATTCAATTTGGAAAAAGCGTGCGGAGCATCGGCGCGGAGGCTTTTTCCGGCTGCAGAAACTTGAACGGAGATCTGACGCTCCCGGACAGTGTACAGATTGTTGGAGACAGTGCGTTTGCAGGATGCACCGGCCTGACCGGAACGCTGACGCTGGGCAACGGCTTGCAGACGATTGGCTTTAATGCGTTCTATGATTGCCCGTTTTCCGGCGATCTTGTGATCCCGGACAGCGTGACCATGATTGGGATTCAGGCGTTCTATTGTCGGCCGTATTTTCTGCCAGAAACGCAGGGAACGCTGACGCTCGGAAAAAATCTGCGCACCATCGGCGAGTCCGCGTTCTGCGAAAGCAGATATACAGGCAGTCTGACAATTCCGGATTCTGTTGTGGAAATCGGCGAAAGAGCGTTTTATAAATGCGAAAATCTGAACGGCACGCTGACGCTCGGAAGGAGCCTGCGGACAATCGGCAAGGAGGCATTTTCCGGGTGTGCGTTTACCGGCAGTCTGACGATTCCGGAGGGCATCGCGGAAATTGCAGACGGTACATTCTCTTCTCTGTATCAGTCTAGTGGAATGTTTACCGGTAAGCTGACGCTGCCGTCAACGCTGAAAACCATTGGCGCAAGCGCGTTCTCATACACAGACTTTTCCGGAGAACTGCTGATTCCAGACGGCGTGACGAGCATCGGCGCGAATGCGTTTAAGGAATGCGACGGCTTCGGCGGGCTCCTGTCCCTGCCGGACAGCGTCAAAACGGTGGGGGAATGGGCGTTTTACCTGTGCAAGGGCTTTACCGGCCTGAAGCTTTCCGCCAGCCTGACCAAAATTGAAGAGCGGTCGTTTGCACATATGTACGGCCTGCAAACAGAGGTCGTGATCCCGGAGGGCGTGACAGAGATCGGCGAGAGCGCGTTCTCCTGTTCTCATATGCCGTCCATCTGCTTCCCGTCCACGCTGAAGAAAATTGGAAAGGAGGCGTTTTACAATTGCTTTAGATATTTAGATAATTGTACGATTACATTCTCGGATGGGCTGGAAGTGATTGAAGACGAAGCGTTCGACAGCTGCTATTTTAAAAATGCAGTGGTTCTTCCTGCGAGTATAAAATCGATTGGAAAAAAAGTGTTCGACGGCTATCAGTATTCCGGAAAGCGTAACGATATCCCCATCGGCGTGTACTTCCTCGGCGCTGCACCGCAGCTTGTCGGGACGGGGAACGCCAACTGCTCGTTCCCGTCGGATTGGACGCTCTTTTACCTGCCCGGCATGTCCGGCTGGACGGGCGATACCTATGCTGGCTACAAGATTGCCCTGTGGGACGGCGAAACGCGCTGGGACAACCTGCGTACGAGTAAGTTTGGATACGGTTGGGATAACAAGGGGAACGAGATCGAAACGTCATGGAGCGTCAACACGGACACCGGAAAGATCACCCTGACCGACGATCTGAACGAAGGCTGCGCCGTCGCAGTCTCCTATGACGCGGATGGCCGCGTCACGAGCATCGGCGTCCTGCGTACCAAAACGGATTTTGTTGTACTCAACCTGCAGGACACCTGCCGCCTGTTCCTCCTGAACGCATCCTCCGCCCCGCGCCTGAACACGCCGGTCACCATCAATGACTACCTCCCAACCTGAGGCGCACCTAAGGCTCCCCCTGAAAAGGGCTGATTCCCCCCTATCAGGGGGAAATGGCCCGAAGGGCCAATAGGGGGTAGGGACGCTGGCCTGCAGGGCCTGAGGGGATGCGAACGTCACAAATTTAGGAGCATGCAGAAACGCGTGCCCCATCCCCTCCGTCATTTTCTTCGAAAATGCCACCTCCCCTTATCATGCAGGGCATGACAAGGGGAGGCATTTTTACGCTATTCTGCGTACCAATCTGTTTGCGGAACAATGGGCTGCGTGATGTCGTAATAGGTCAGGCCGGACTCGCCGATGATGGACAGCTGCACGGCGGTGATGCTGTCCAGCGCGCAGAGCGTGGCGGCAATGGAGCGCACAGCGTTTGCTGCCTGCTGCGCCGAGGTATCGCAGCCCATGAAATCGTCGGACAGCACGACGCTTGCCGAGCCGTTCGTAACGGAAAGGTCGAGCACCTGCGTCCGGTAGGGGATGGCCCGCGTCAGATTCACGGGAACCTCGCGGCTGACAAGCGCCTGAAGCGCAAGCAGCGGAAGCTGCTCCATGTCAGCGGTACGGACAACAGCATCGCGCGCGGCGAGCAGGCCATCTTTGTCGGGATAATACAGCCGCACGACATATTCCGGCTGGTCGGCAGATGTGTCGTACAGTAAAAACTGCTCTGCCGTATAAGTGACTTCTGTCTGCCGCTGCGTGCGCACAAGGCGCACGCGGTCTACGCCGTCCAGCTGGGTCAGCGTCAGCGTCAGACAGGCTGCCGCCAAAGACGCCTGAAGTCCTTCTGGCGCATTTTCATCTAAAAGCAGCGTCAGCGTACCGTCCTCGCAGGAATCGAAGGAGCAGCTGCCCCTGAGTCCGTCCGGAAGCGCGAGTCCTTCCTCCGCAGGAGCGATCAGATACTGCTGCAAAACGGCTGCGGGGCTGCTGTCCGGTACGGAGGCCGGGGTGGCTGTGAGCGCGCCGGTTTTTGCATCCGCGCTTTCGCGGACGCAGTAATAAAACTGAATCTGCGGTTCCTCCGGACTTCGGAGATAGACCGATGCGGAGCATCCGCACAGAAAGCACACTGCCAGCAGCACGGCAAGCAGGCAGTCCTTTTTTTTACGCATCCGGGTCGTCCTCCTCTCCGGAACCGAAGCTTGGGAACGTGACGGTAAAGCACGAGCCCTCGCCGACTGTGGAACGAACCGAGATCGTGCCGAAATTCCGCCCGACCATCTCATGTACGATGGAAAGGCCGAGTCCCGCGCCGCCTGCCTGACGGCTGCGGGCCTTGTCAACGCGGTAAAAGCGGTTGAAAATAGAGTCCAGTGCGTTTTCGGGAATGCCGCTGCCGGTATCCTCTACATCAATGACAACAGTATCTTCCTCATGCCGCACCCGAACATGGACGCTGCCGTTTTCCCGGTTATATTTGATGCCGTTTTCCACGAGATTGAACAGGATTTGATACGCATCGTCCTCAAAGGACAAAATCGTGCAGCCCTTTTCTACGCTGGCCGTCAGCTTGACCGCCTGCCGGTCGGCCAGCGGCACGAGCATGCGGAACACACGCGAGAGCGTCTGTCCGACATCAACGACCTCATGCTCTCCGCCCTCTGTTTCATCGGCTGAGGCCCGGCTGAGTGTGAGCAGCTTCTGCGCCATGCGCGTCAGCCGGTCGGACTCCGCGCCAATGTCAGCGACAAATTCCCGCATCGTGTCCGTATCCATCTCGTTTTGCAGGATGGAGTCGGACAACAGCTTGATAGATGCCAGCGGCGTTTTGAGTTCGTGCGACGCGTCGGAGACGAACTGCCGCTCGGTGATCTCCGTCTGCTGCAGCTTGTCGGTCAGCTTGTTGAACTCCGCTGCCAGCGTTGCGTATTCGTCCGAGCCGCGCATCTGAATTTTGTGGCTGTATTCGCCCTCGCGCACAAGGCGCATGGAGGTCATGATCCGCCGCATGCGGCTTGAACCGGTCATGGTAAAGATGACCGCGCACAAAAAGATGATCCCGATCAGAACCAGCGACCCGCGGAAGATCGTCCGCTCAAGGCTTGCGATAATGCTGCCCTGCGAGGCATCGTATTCCATCAGATATACGCACCCAACGACCGTATCGTGCATCAGGACCGGCGACGCAGCGTAGCTTTTGAGCGTGTTGTTTTCATAGACGCAGGAAAAGACGTCATTACAATCCAGCGCCTGCACGATCGGCTCGAGCAGGACGAATTTTCCCTCCGCGTTCTGGCTGGGCACAGAATCGTAGAGCGCGCGGCCCGATGCGTCGGTCACGATGAGGCGCGTGACGTTCATATCGCCAATGACAGAGATGATCTGCTCCGCCGTCTCCTGCGTCAGCGCATCTACACCGGAAAATGAGGACGTGACGACCTTCAGCTTGTCCTGCGCGGACGAGCATTTTGCCTTGAACATCAGATCGCGCGAGGCGGAGGCGGAATAAATATTCAGAAACACGAGCACGAGGACCGTAACGGCCATATACGCCAGCGCGTTGCGGATCTGCGAGCTTGACGGCATGAGCCGCCTGCGCCGTTCAGTACTTGAAATAGTAGCCAACTCCCCACTTGGTCAGAATATGCTCCGGCTGGGCAGGATTTTTTTCGAGCTTTTCGCGCAGCCGTCGGATGTGCACATCCACCGTGCGGATCTCACTGCTGACGTCGTAGCCCCAGATTGCGTCGAGCAGTGTCTCGCGCGAATATACGCGGTTGGGGTTGCGCATCAGAAGTTCCATGAGATCAAATTCCTTCGCCGTCAAATCAACCGGCACGTCCTCGCGGAACGCGCTGCGGCTGTCTCGGTCGAGCGTGATGTGCCCGCAGACGAGCGTCTGCTCCGGCGTCTGCTTTTTTGCTGTTCCGGCCCGGCGCAGAAGCGCGCGGATGCGTGCCTTGAGTTCGAGAATGTTGAACGGCTTTGTGAGATAGTCGTCCGCGCCGTGCTCAAAGCCCAGCAGCTTGTCCATATCCTCGGATTTGGCGGTCAGCATGATAATGGGAACCTGCGAAAACTCCCGGATTTTCGTGCAGGCCTCCAGACCGTCAAGCCGGGGCATCATCAGATCGAGCACGATCAGATCCGGCGTTTCGCTCGCCGCCAATTCCACGGCTTCCATGCCGTCACAGCCGGTTACGACCTCGTAGCCGTCGTTTTCCAAGTTGAACTTAATGCCCTTGACCAGCAGCTTTTCGTCATCCACAACCAGAATTTTCATTCGATTTCCTCCACATAGACATACGGCCGCAGCTTTTCCAGCAGCCCTTCTCCAATCCCCTCGACGTCCAGCAGCTGCTGGGTCGTGACAAATTTTCCGTATGTGTCCCGGTATGCAAGAATCCGCTCCGCCGTCTTTTCTCCCACGCCCGGAAGTTCCAGAAGTTCTTCCATCGTTGCCGTGTTCAAACAGACGCGGCCGCTTCCTTCAGCGGCGGAAGCCGTCTTTTTCTCGACTTGGCTGATCCAGGCGTCCTGTGCCGCGCCGCCGGGCGCAGCGTGCTGCGTTTCGAGAACTGGCCCGCGCACCGTTGCGCGGCCAAGAAAGAATGCGCAGGCGCACAGGAGAATTGCAGCGCTCCACAAGACAAGCGCCGGATCGACACGCTTTTTCCGCATACAGCTGCCTCCATTTGACATACCGGGCCAACCTGTTATATAATACGTTAAGTGTCAACTGACGCAATCAGTATACCATATTTTTTTGATTCTGTACAATCCGAACAGAATAAAATGGAGATAAAAATGAAAAAAACGAAGGTTCTTTCCCTGCTGCTTGCCGTGTTCCTGCTGCTGTCTTCCCTGACGTTGCCGCTTCTCGCGGTGGACGCTGAGACGGCGGAAGACCCGGAGCAGACGCAGAGCGACGGCGCGGATGCCGCAGCGGCAGACGACAGCGTGCCGGAGGATCAACTGCTGTCCTCGCGGACAAGCTTTTCTGTCGCGGCCAAGGCCGCGCTCCTCGTCGATCTCAACACGGGCCGTACCGTCTATGAACAGGACGCGGACGAGCGCATCTATCCGGCCAGCCTGACGAAGATCATGACCTGTCTGCTGGCACTGGAAAACGGCAATTTGTCCGACGTTGTGACCGTTTCGGCATCCGCGCTCGAGGATCTGGACATTGATTCGAGCGTCGCAGGGCTTCAGGTCGGTGAGCAGATGACGCTGGAAAATCTGCTGTACTGCATGATGGTCGTCTCCGGCAACGACGCCTGCAACGTCATCGCCGAGCATATTGCCGGTTCCATTACGGATTTTGTCCGCATGATGAACCAGCGCGCCTATGAACTTGGCTGCCTCAACACGCATTTCAGCAATCCCCACGGTCTGCACGATGAGAATCACTATACCACCGCGCGCGATTTGTCCATCATTACGCAGGCCGCGCTCAAAAGCGAAAATTTCCGCCAAATCGTTGATACCTATGAATATCAGCTGCCCGATGATAATGTACGGCAGAACATCCCGAAGCTTAAAACGACAAACATGCTGATTTACCGCTCGATGTCCAACTCACTCTATTATTCGCGTGCGCATGGCATCAAGACCGGCTATACCAGTCAGGCGGGCCGCTGCGTCATTTCCGAGGCGACGGGAGACGGTCTTGACCTTTTGGGCATTGTCTGCGGCGCGGCCACAACCATCCTTGACAGCGGCGATCTGCTTATGGAGAACTTTACGGAGTGCGCACGGCTGTTTGACTATGGCTTTGAAAATTACTCATACTTACCGATCATGTCGCCGCTGTATCCGGTCGATCAGGTGAAGATCAACAACTCTGCCGGTGCAGAGGCGGTCGCCGTTGCGCCGCAGGACGAGATCAAGGTTCTGCTGCCGAACGACTATGACCCCGACAAGCTGGTCACAGATATCCAGCTTAACAGCGACAGCGTTGACGCGCCTGTCCACGAGGGCGACGTGCTCGGCTCGGCCACCGTTACCTATGACGGTGAGATCCTCGGTCAGACGAAGCTGCTTGCCATCACCGATGTGGCGCGTTCCGAGATTTCCTCCGCCGCTGCCGGAACGGGAGCCTATATCCAGAAAAACTGGTGGAAGTGGGTCGTGATTGCAATCTTTGTTGCCGTTGGTGTGATACTGGCCCTTATCGTGCTCTATCAGCTGCGCAAGCGCCGCTACCGCCGCATGCGCATGGAGCAGCGCCGCCGTGCGCTGGAAGATCGCCGCCGCCGTTTCCGCGAAGGCTACGACCTGCCGTTTGACGAACTGGAACGAAAGTAAAGGAGGGCAATCGCATGCTGAACTGGGAATCGCTTCAGGCTGCCTGCCTGTCCTGCACCAACTGTCCGTTGTCGCAGACGCGGCACAACGTCGTTTTCGGCGTCGGCCCGCGGGACGCGGAGGTTATGTTCGTCGGCGAGGGACCGGGAGAAAACGAGGACTTGCAGGGCGAGCCGTTTGTCGGCGCGGCTGGAAAGTTTCTTGACGAAATGCTCTCCATCATCGACCTTGGCCGGGAAAACTGCTATATCACGAACATCGTCAAGTGCCGCCCGCCCAAAAACCGCGACCCGATGCAGACCGAGCAGGATGCGTGTATCGGCTTCCTGCGCGCGCAGACGAAGCTGATCCAGCCGAAGATCATCGTCTGCCTCGGCCGTATCGCGGCCATGCGCCTCATCCGTCCGGATTTCAAGATTTCCCGCGAACACGGACAATTTACTGAAAAGGGCGGCATTCTCTTCACTGCACTCTATCATCCGTCCGCGCTCCTGCGCGACGAAAGCAAGCGCCCGGACACCTTTTCTGACCTCAAGGCCCTTCAGGCCAAAGTCCGCGAGGTCTGTACCAGAACCCTGTAATGACAACAGGACGCGCCGCTCCCGGATGGGCGGACGCCTATTTACCGCTACCCCCGTCTGGGACGCACGGATACAAAGCGAGGACAACCTGCCCGGCAGTGCAGCTTGTGCAAATTCGAGCCGTTGAAACGAGCGAGACTGATGCTTTCAAAGAAGGGGGATACCATGGATAGATACGCTGTAAACTCATATCGCGCGGCATGAACAGGAAATCGCAGTGCCGATCAAAAGCGCGGGAGTGCGTGTCCGAAAGCGGCTGAAAATCAAATATCCGCGGCTGCCAATCAAGGCAGCCGTATACTCCAAAACGAGGTCATACCGCAGATGACCTCGTTTTTATTTCTATTTATTACCGGCTGAGAATCATGGCGCAAACAGGCCTCTTTTTGGCGCGGTGCCGGTTTGACGGGCGAAATAAACGTATGCTATTTTCTGAACTGATACAATGTACAGACGCGAGCATGATTGAGGATTTAAATATGATATTTCTTCCCCACCGAGGGCTGGGAGCCGGTCACGCGCCTCCACTCGGACAACCACCTCTGGCTGGTCATGGACGCCTATCACATCGCGCTGGA
>ERZ773225.2355-NODE-2355-length-19469-cov-7.489904_pt1 | contig 19469 bp, 13 predicted proteins | sample MGYA00580993_ERZ773225 | MGnify/ENA primary metagenome ERZ773225 (study PRJEB29015, sample SAMEA2737748) | human gut metagenome | biome: human gut; feature: human-associated habitat; material: faeces | place: China | collected 2012 ...
AAGACAGCGGCCTCTCACGCCGTTAACGTGGGTTCGATTCCCGCACGGGTCACCAGGAAAAGCACCATAGCGTAAGCTAAGGTGCTTTTTTGTATGTCTAAAACCACTCGCTAGGCGAGTGGTTCGATAAAGATTATATCGATGAGTAATGAAACTCAAACGAAGAATTTTGGAATAGTACCAGTGGGGCAATTCCAGACGGGGGTATTGGCGTATCGCCGGTAGTCCTGTATTAAAAGGTTCCATTGCAAACGAAAGACTCGCAGAAGCAGGATATTTTAGTATCCTCAGGCGCTACTACGAGTCCTTGCACTTATGCGGTTGAACCGCCGTGTACCGGTCGGTACGCACGGTGGTGTGAGAGGTCGGCTCTTTAGTTAAGAGAGCCTCCTACGCGATTCTTTTAGGTAAAAAAGCAAACAAACAGAACACTTCATTCAAATGCATATAGCGGCTATTTATTTCATACAGAGACAAATAGCGGCACAGAACAGGTATAATAAAAGAAGCTATAAAAAGCAGGTATTCATGTGGAGGACGATATCGTTTCTACATGAACACCTGCTTTTTATTTATTATTTACTGGTGGAATAAATAGTGGTAGCCAAGTATTCATCACTGACCCAACCATAAATCCCATTGTAATATACAACAACCCAGTCAGGCACATTGCTGCTATAGCCGCATTCCCATACGATGATACCGTAGGGGATACTATCCATTTTTTCATAATTTGTACCGGGACCTTTACGCATAACCAGCCCATGATCAGCAGTGGTGTAGGTACAAAGGCTATCAATTCGGCTAAGCGTTACATCTGGTGCAACGCATCCATCCGGCAGAATAACGTTGGCATTGTTTTCGGTATAATCCTGTACTTGCAGCAAGCCCCAAAGGCCATTCTGTTTTGCCCATACGCAGCCATCACGCGCGGGGGCTAAATCTTCATATTGTCCAGCGGAAATCATCTCATTGCCGTAAACATCCAGAACTAGCTTTTGTCCGGATTGATTTTTCACAACTACCATGCCAGATAAGTCTGCGTAAGGATATTCAACAGTTTCGTTCATGATGGACAAACTCATCTGCGGCTGATAAATGCAGGGGATTACTAAAGCACCGCTTTGGTCGCAATATCCCCAGTTACCGGCTGCATCCTTTACCGCGATTAAAGATTCACCGGCCATGCAGGCATCCTGGTAGTCGAAATCGGTTAAAATTGTACCGTTTTTATCCGCAACGGCAAAAGGTGCAGAATTGTCAACAAGATAACCGGCATATTCATCATCCCAAATGCCTTGCTGGATGCCAACCAAATCAGGAGCATACACCTGTTCGATGGGCGTGCCACTAAATGTATAGACACCAATAGCAGAACGGTAAACCTGGCTGTCACCTAAAATCCACTGGATGCCATACCCGCCGTGCCCGCCCAGCATGGTTGTAAAAGGCATTTGTTGGGCAACCAGCTCCTGGTTAATCTGTTCTTCCAGGGCATTCAGCTTCTGGTAATCGTATGTATCATCTACCCCAATGGAGAGCTCCTGCTCACCATACAGGTACGGGATGCTTTCTGACAAATCTTCCAGAAAAGCATTACAGTTGGCAGCATTAAACAGACTCCAGCGTTCGCCCTTGCGCACAGCGTACAGATTTCGGGCAGCGGCGTAACCGGCAGTGTGGGTTTCGCGGGAGAAGAGAGGAATCATCTCGTCAAAATCATATTGCGGCGGTAACTTCCAGTTGGCATTGCTAGTGGATGGTATAGCTGTGGCAACAGCTTCACTGGTCGGGGAAAGAGCAGCGGAGGAAGCAGGTTTATTTTCTGGCGCTGCAGCACAAGCGGTAAGCATTATTGCGGTGATAACACTGGCGGAAAATGAGAATAACTTCCTTTTCATGGCTTTTCACTCCTTGCGTAAATGATTTTTCGGTAAGATGAAGAAGTAATATAAGAAAGTGAATTCATAAACCCTATAATATCTTATTTTATCAAAAATATCTGCTAATGGGAATAGCTAACAATTCTACATGGATAAATTTGGATAGTATGACAAAGATTGCAGAACTGGAGTGAAAGTCCGAATTATGGGATGAGTTATCTGCTATAATAAAAGAAACAAGGAGATGATTACCATGTTACTCGGTCATACCAAACAAATCAATGGCGTCTGGAAAATACAATCCCTAAAACAACACAGTGAAAACGTGGCCGAGTACTGCGCACGGGCATGCCAGCCGCTGGGACTTGAAAACTTGGGCCGTCTTACAGGCTGGCTCCATGACGCTGGGAAATCTCATAGCAACGTGCAAAAACATCTGAGAGGCCAGACAAACGAAAGAATCAATCATTCCAGTGCCGGAATGCGGTGGCTATGGGAAAATTATGGCGGAGAAACAGCTTCACCACCTTCTCGCTTGACTGCGCAAATGGCAGCATTGGCAATCGGATCCCATCACTCTGAACGTATGGATGTTTTCGACCTGGGTGGAGTAGAACCCTGGATAAAACATATGTATTCAGAGCAGGCTCAAGAGCTATATGAAGAAAGCTGCCGGGCCTTTTTTGCGGATTGCATAAGTGAAACAGAGATACGGCAAATGTTTGCCAAAGCTGCGCAGGAGGTAGAATGTCTTGTGCGGAAAATCCGAAAGCAGGAAGGAAAGAAGCCGCGGCTTTGTATCTATCAGGTCATGTTGGGGTTGGCACACAGATTTTTGTTTGCAGCCCTGATCGATGCAGACTGGTTGGATTCAGGCAACTATTATAATCAAGAAGGATGCCTTCCCCCGGAGCAGCTTCCGCCATGGGATCTGATAGAAAGCAATGTTGAAACATTCCTGAACAATTTGCAGCCCCGACATAAAATAGATACCTTGCGTGCAGAAATTTCGGAGCAATGCAAGACAGCAGGCGAATGTGCAACGACGGGCATTTACCGCTTGTATGTGCCAACAGGCGGAGGAAAAACATTTTCCGGGCTGCGATATTGTGTGCATGCGGCCAAAAAACTTTCGGCCCGGCATATTTTCTATGTTGCACCGTTCCGGTCGATTATCGGACAGAATGTACAGGAGTTCAAAAAGGCATTAGGCGGCAGTGAATATCTGTTGGAGCACCATACGGATGCGGTACTGGATACAGAGAACCCCGAAATTCTCCGCCAGCTGGAACGCTGGCAGGAAGCGCCGGTGATATGTACAACTATGGTACAGATGCTGCAAACCCTGTTTTGCAGCAGGCGGCAGAATGTGCGCCGCATGGCAGCACTGGCAAATTCTATCTTGGTGTTTGACGAAATACAGTCCCTGCCCATTTGCCATACATACTTGTTCAACCAGGCGGCAAATTTCTTGGCGTACTATTTGGGGTGCGTTGTTGTTTTGTGTACGGCAACACAGCCAGCGTTAAGCGAAGTAGCAAACCCTTTGCGGTTTGCATCGCCGGTGGACCTGGTCCCGGATTACCAGCTGCGCTTTGCGCAGTTCCGAAGGACAAAGATTGAAGTGCCCGAAACAGGAAATGGATTTCAGGTAGGAGAACTCGCAGAATTTGTACGGAGCAAGCAAGACGAGAATGGCAGCATTTTGGTCATCTTGAATACCCGTTCGGCGGTCGAAAAGGTGTTTGAGGCTTTGAAACAATGCCAGCCGGAACATACACAACTTTACTGCCTGACCACGCACCTGTGTGCAAAGCACCGTGCAGATGTTATCGCAGAAGTTAAGCAAAAATTAAACACCTTACACGGTCAGGAACGTTTGATCTGTGTAAGCAGTCAGCTGATAGAAGCAGGCGTGGATGTAAGCTTTGATTGCGTCATTCGAAGTATGGCTGCGCTGCCCAGTGTGGCCCAGGCTTCCGGCCGATGCAACCGCAATGCGGAAAGGAAATGCCGCACGGTGTATCTTGTTAAAACCTACAATCTGGAAAATCTGGATCGACTTCCGGAACTGCGCAACGGCAGGGAAGCCACACGGCACCTGCTGCAGCAATTACAAAGGGATGCGGACCTGTTAGAGCCGGAAAGTATTTTGAGGTACTACCAGCTTTATTATGCAGAGTCCCAACAACAGGAACGGATGGGCGATCCGGTTGAATTAAAGGGGTACATTCCCCCAAAAACAGTGAATTTGTTTGACCTTTTGTCAGATAATCAGGAAAGTGTGCTAGCCTGGAAAGAGACAACAGGAAAACAAAAGTTCCCCAATTACTTGCTCCGGCAGGCGTTTGCCACGGCAGAAAGGAATTTCCATGCTTTGGAGGACATTACAACGCCGGTGGTGGTTCCCTATGGGGAAGATGGCGCGGATATGGCAACAAGACTTTCGTCCAGTAAACCGCTTACCCCCAAAATGCTGCGGGACGCACAACGCTTTACCGTTGGTATTACAACAAATGAAAAAATACGCCTGGCAGATCAAGGCGCACTGTACACAGTAAAAGAAGGGGCAGTGATAATTCTTAACAAGGAATATTACGATGACGAAAAGGGAATTCAGACAAGCCCCGGATTTATGCCGATACAATTTGCTTAACAAGGAGGGTTAGACTTTGCAATACGAAAATTCAATATCCATGCAGGTATATGGGCGTTATGCACTGTTCAGCGACCCAATTACCCGCGTAGGCGGCGAAAAATTCAGCTACCCGGTGCCCACCTACCAGGCATTGAAGGGCATTTATGAAAGCTGCTATTGGAAACCAACGTTCACCTGGGTAATTGATGAACTGCGCGTGATGAACCCGATTGAAAGACAATCCAAAGGCATCCGTCCCATTATGTATAACAATGGAAAAAACGATCTTTCCATCTATACGTACCTTTCCGATGTTTGCTACCAGGTGCGGGCACATTTTGAATGGAACGAACATCGCCCAGACCTGGAAAAAGACCGCAATGAAAACAAACATTACGCTATTGCAAAGCGTATGTTGGAACGCGGCGGCAGAAGAGATATCTTTTTGGGAACACGCGAATGCCAGGGGTATATTGAACCCTGCATTTTTGGCCTGGGAAAAGGGCATTATGATGATGTTCCATCCCTGGACCTAGGTCTAATGGAGCACGGCATTACCTATGCGGACGAAAACGGGAAAGGCGTGATGCAGGAACGCTTTTGGCACCCGGTAATGCAGAACGGAAAAATCTGTTTTTGCCGCCCGGAAGAATGCGAAATTGTGCGCGATATCCACCCGCAAAAGATGAAGACCTTTACGCTGGGTGAAACAGTCAGCGACTGCGATGATTTGTACAGGGAGGTGATACAGGAATGAGCTGGCTTAGCTATTGCTATAAAACCTACCAGAATAGCGTGTCAGAAATTGGAAAGCAGCAGCCTGGGAAAGTTCCACTACTGCCGGTGGCTCACACGACGCAGCAGGTCAACATTGAAGTGGAGCTGGACAAGGACGGAAACTTTCAGTATGCAGGCTTGCTGGCACAAGATCAAAGGACAACGATCATTCCTTGCACAGAGGAATCTTCGGCGCGGACATCCGGCATGGTGCCGCACCCGCTAGTGGATAAACTGCAATATATTGCGGCAGATTATCCCACTTTTGGTGGTAGTAAAGAATCCGGATGGCCGCTTTACCACAAGCAGTTACAAGCGTGGTGTACATCTCCTTATGCCCACCCGGCTGTGTGTACAGTCCTACACTACCTGGAAAAAGAATGCCTGATCGCAGACCTGGTCAAGGCAAATATTTTGTTTATAGATGAAAATGGAACTCTGCCAACAAAATGGCAGGGAAACAAAGAAGACAAGCCACCTATTTTGGATACGCTGGCCGGTAGTGACCAGACGGAATCTTTTGTCCGGTTCCGCGTTGACAATGTTGATTTGTCGCGTGATACAACAGTCCGAGAAAGCTTTATCCGCTTTTATGAAACACAGTTAAAAGATATTGACTATTGCACAGTTCAGGGAATCAAAATGCCGGTTTCTACATTAAGCCCGTATAAGATCCGCAACCCAGGTGACCGTGCAAAGCTGATATCCAGCAATGACAATACGAATTATACTTACCGCGGGCGCTTTGCGGATGCAGCGCAGGCACTTTCGATTGGTTATGAAACAACCCAAAAGGCACACAGCGCCTTGCGATGGTTGGTCAGCAAGCAAGGGGTAAATACAGGGGACCAGACTGTACTTGTTTGGGGAACACAGAACGAAGCAGTACCCAATGTGCTGGGGGATACTCTCGATATTGCCCAGGAATATAATCCACTAGCAGGCGATGATTGGGACGATTTTGAGGAAGATACAGAAAGGTTGCCTGCGGATACCCAAGAAGAAATTGCACGGCAGTTTAACCGGGCCATTCTGGGGTATCAGCACCAGTTGAAGGACAATTCCCAAACGGCGGTCATGATTTTGGATTCTGCTACACCTGGCCGGTTGTCCATCCGGTACTATCAGGAACTGCAGGGCTCTAAGTTGCTTGCCAATATAAAGGATTGGCACGATACGTTCCAATGGCAGCTGGAATACCGCAGTGTAGAGGAGCCGACGGAACTGGGCAAAAAGCCCAAGATCAAGAAGGTTGTCTTTGTTGGTGCGCCTGCCCCGGCGGACATTGCAAAAGCAGCCTATGGCGAAAAAGTGGATGCAAAGCTGAAACAAGCCACAATCGAACGACTGATTCCCTGTATTACCAATGGGGAGCGCTTCCCGCGGGATTTGATGATCAGCGCGGTAGATCGGGCAACAAACAGCATTGGCCTGGATTATTGGGAACAACAAAAAACACAAAACATTGCCTGCGCCCTTGTGCGTGGGTACTATCATAGAAATAAGAAGGTGGATTATCCGATGAATGTTGATGAAACCATTAAAGACCGAAACTATTTGTTTGGGAGAATTTTAGCCTGTGCAGAACAGATTGAAAGACGGGCGTTGATTCAGCTAGGAAATGAGAACGAAAAACGTTTGACAAATGCAGAGCGTTTAAGAACCGCGTTTGCTCTGCACCCGGCAGCAACAACACTTCTTTTGGATAAAAAATTAAATCCGTACCTGAACAGAATGAAAAACCGTAACGGAATGGATAGCCAAAGGTATGCGATGATGCAAGAATTATTACATAAGATTGGCACAGAAAACTTTACGAACAAAAGACTTGGTGAGCTGTATCTGGTTGGCTATGCCGACCAGATGATGGACTTTAAGGCCGAAAATGCAGAATATAAAGCGAAAGCAAAAAAGCAGGAGGAATAAAAGATGGCTGTGCTGCAGAATAAAATCGACTTTGCACTTGTGATTGCTGTAAACCATGCGAACCCGAACGGTGACCCGCTGAACGGAAACCGCCCGCGCGAAACGTATGAGGGACTGGGTGAAATTTCGGATGTGTGCCTGAAACGCAAGATCCGCAACCGCATGATGGACCTTGGCCAGAATGTGTTTGTCCAGTCGGACGACCGCTGCAATGATGGCTTCAAAAGCCTGAAAGACCGTGCAGACGGCTGCCCAGCAGTGAAAAAGGCTGAAAAAGATAAAGATGCTTATGCAAAGGCTGCCTGTGAAACCTGGCTGGATGTGCGCAGCTTTGGCCAGGTGTTTGCCTTTAAGGGAAAAGAATCCAAGGGCGATGGTGTTTCCGTTGGCGTGCGCGGCCCGGTATCTATTCATCCGGCTTTCAGCGTGGACCCGATTGATGTCGATGATATCCAGATCACAAAGAGCGTGAACGGTACGACTGGCGAAAAGAAGTCAAGCGATACCATGGGTATGAAGCACCGTGTGGCTTTTGGCGTGTACACAACCTTTGGCAGCATTAACTGCCAGCTGGCAGAAAAGACCGGCTTTACAGATGAAGATGCAGAAATCATCAAAGAAGCGCTGCGCACACTGTTTGAAAACGATATTTCCTCTGCCCGCCCGGATGGCAGTATGGAGGTGGTTCGCCTGTATTGGTGGCGTCATAACTGCAAAAACGGACAGTATTCTTCGGCAAAGGTCCATCGCTGTCTGCATGTGGAGTTAAAAGAAAGTGTGGCACAAGCACACCGGGTGGAAGATTATAATATTACTTGCGATACCCTGAACGGATTGACACCGGAAGTGTATGATGAATACTGATGACTATCTGCAAATGTCTGGCATCCAGCACTTTGCATTCTGCCGCCGCCAATGGGCACTTGCGTACCTGGAACAACAATGGTCCGAAAACCAACGCACCGCCGAAGGCCGCCTGCAGCATACCCGCTGCCATGATGTTACCCTGACGGAAAAACGCGGCGATTTGCTGATCGCCCGCGGTATGAGGGTCGTCAGCCACCGCTTAAAATTGACCGGCGACTGCGATGTGGTAGAGTTTCACAAGGATCCAAACGGCGTGTCATTGCAGGGCCGCCGCGGCCTGTGGCAGCCCATGCCCGTGGAATATAAGCATGGCCGCAGCAAGGTAAACGATGCCGACCGTTTGCAGCTCTGCGCACAGGCCATGGCGCTGGAAGAAATGCTGGTGTGCGAGGTGCCGGAAGGGGAAATCTTTTATGAAGAAACCCGGCAGCGGGAACATGTTTCCCTGACACCGGAACTGCGCAGCACCGCGCAGACCATGGCGGATGAGATGAACCGCCTGTTTGCGCGCGGCTATACCCCAAAAAGCAAACCCGGCAAGCATTGCAATGCCTGCTCACTGAAAGAGCTTTGCCTGCCGGCGCTGTATCAGCAGGCAGATCCGGCGGCGTATCTGCGGGAGCATATTGAGGAGGGCGCGCCATGAGAAAGCTGCTCAACACCCTGTTTGTCATCAATGAGGACGCTTACCTGACATTGGATGGCGAAAACCTTGTTGTTACCCGCAATAAGCAGGAAACCCACCGCTATGCCCTGCATACGCTGGAAGGCATCGTCTGCTTTACTTACGCGGGTGCCAGCCCCGCTTTGATGGGAGCTTGTGCCCGGCGGGGCATTGACCTTTGCTTTTTTGACCCGTATGGCAGATTTCAGGCCCGCACCGTGGGGGAAGAACGCGGCAATGTGCTGCTGCGTCAGGCGCAGTACCGCGTGTCGGATGACCCGGCCCAGAGCTGTCGCTATGCCCGGAGCTTTATCCTTGGTAAAGTGTATAACGCACGCTGGGTGCTGGAACGCGCGACCCGCGATCATCCCCAGCGTGTCCCAGTCGAAAAACTGAAACGCACCTCCACCCAGCTGGCCGCCGCGCTGCCGCTGATACAGACCAGCGATGATCCGGAACAGCTGCGCGGCCTGGAAGGCGAGGCAGCCCAGCGCTACTTTGACTGCCTGAATGACCTGATTCTACAGCAAAAGCAGGATTTTGTGTTTGAGGGCCGCAGCCGCCGTCCACCGCTGGACAATGTGAATGCGCTGCTTTCGTTTGCCTACAGCATGCTGGCGCGGGAGTGTGCATCCGCCTTGACCGCTGTGGGCCTGGACCCTTATGTTGGCTTTATGCATCGCCCGCGCCCCGGCCGCAAAAGTCTGGCACTTGACCTGATGGAAGAACTGCGGGCGGTTTATGCAGACCGGCTGGTCATCAGCTGCATCAATCAAAAGATCATCACGGCAAAACACCTGCAAAAACAGGAAAATGGTGCCGTACTGCTGACGGATGATGGCCGCAAAGCTTTCCTGACCGCATGGCAGAACAAAAAGAAGGAAGAAATCACCCATCCGTTTTTGAAAGAAAAACTGCCCTGGGGGCTGGTGCCCTATGTTCAGGCGCTTTTGCTGGCCCGTGCTCTGCGCGGCGACCTGGAAGTGTACCCACCGTTTTTCTGGAAGTGAGGTGCCGTTATGTTGGTGCTTGTAACCTATGATGTCAACACCGAAACAGCCGCCGGTCGTCGCAGGCTGCGCAAAGTAGCAAAAGTCTGTGTAGACTACGGCCAGCGGGTGCAAAACTCCGTATTTGAGTGCCTGCTGGATGCCGCGCAATACACGATGTTCAAAGCAAAATTGACCGAACTGATCGATTCGGAATCGGACAGCCTGCGCTTTTATCAACTGGGAAACCATTACAAAAGCAAAGTCGAGCATGTGGGTCTGCACCCGGATTTTGATCAGGATGGAATCTTGTTTGCTTAGTGCGAGGGGAAGGCAATCATAAAATTCCCGGTTCCTTCGCACCAGAAAATATGGAAAAAACAGGGGCAGAAAGGGTAAAATACAGCCTTGCCTGTCAGCATGAAGATGCAATCTCCATAAAATTTGTTTCATATGCGCAAAAGTGCCCCACTGTTTTGTGCACTTTTGCTGTCGCTCTCCGCAAGGAGAGCGTGGATAGAAATAAGTATGTCGTGCAGTGCCGTAAAGTGATGGGTGGTCGCTCTCCGCAAGGAGAGCGTGGATAGAAATTTCTATTACTCGGATAAAGACTGTGACTGGGTGCGTGTCGCTCTCCGCAAGGAGAGCGTGGATAGAAATACAAACTTAATGGAATCATCCCGCGCGGCCAACTGGTCGCTCTCCGCAAGGAGAGCGTGGATAGAAATGCTACTGCTCTTTTGGTGTATCTGGCGTTGATCCGTCGCTCTCCGCAAGGAGAGCGTGGATAGAAATACGGAACGATCCACGCAGAACGCGCCACGAATGAGTCGCTCTCCGCAAGGAGAGCGTGGATAGAAATATAAAAGAGAAAACGCAGCGGGCGGATATAGACGCGTCGCTCTCCGCAAGGAGAGCGTGGATAGAAATACTGGTGGCCCATCCGTGGTAAGCTGGTAGCGTGTCGCTCTCCGCAAGGAGAGCGTGGATAGAAATAATGACCTGGCCGTGGCTAAGCCGTTCTACAGGCAGGTCGCTCTCCGCAAGGAGGGCGTGGATAGAAATTTCGACATATGTAATCCTACTCCCGCGTTGCCAAGGTCGCTCTCCGCAAGGAGAGCGTGGATAGAAATGGATCCGCCGTTCTCGAAGCGTTCAATGTTCAGGTCGCTCTCCGCAAGGAGAGCGTGGATAGAAATGCCATTTCGGGGGCATAAAAACCGGCGTGAGTTGTCGCTCTCCGCAAGGAGAGCGTGGATAGAAATATATAACGGGCCTTTCTCGGGGCTTTGCCCCTCGGGTCGCTCTCCGCAAGGAGAGCGTGGATAGAAATTGTTATGCCACTTTTTGCGGTTTTGCGGACGCGTGTCGCTCTCCGCAAGGAGAGCGTGGATAGAAATGCACAGTCTGTCCCAGCCCTTGGCTATTGTATCCAGGTCGCTCTCCGCAAGGAGAGCGTGGATAGAAATTCAGGAACCCCGCATAGCCCTGCGGAATGTCAATGTGGTCGCTCTCCGCAAGGAGAGCGTGGATAGAAATTGTTGTCAACAGCCTTGGTTATAGCGGGGGCTGGGGGTCGCTCTCCGCAAGGAGAGCGTGGATAGAAATGGCGATTGCATCCAGTGTTGCGGACAGGTCAGCGGTCGCTCTCCGCAAGGAGAGCGTGGATAGAAATTGTGGTACTTCCATTGGTTTGACTTATGATGGTTTGTCGCTCTCCGCAAGGAGAGCGTGGATAGAAATAACATCCGAAGTATCCGAGAGAGAATCACTAGCAGGTCGCTCTCCGCAAGGAGAGCGTGGATAGAAATGGTTAAAATACTCAGGCCATCTCCAATCAGCGTTATGTCGCTCTCCGCAAGGAGAGCGTGGATAGAAATGTTATGCCGTTTTTGGCGATTTTTGAGCCGTAAGTCGCTCTCCGCAAGGAGAGCGTGGATAGAAATGCCGATTTTTAGGCAGCAATAGTGACGTGAGTTGTCGCTCTCCGCAAGGAGAGCGTGGATAGAAATTGTTATGCCATTTTTTGCGGTTTGACAGGCACAAGTCGCTCTCCGCAAGGAGAGCGTGGATAGAAATACTGCTGTGTTCCTCTTCGCGGGCGGCGTTGTCGGCAGTCGCTCTCCGCAAGGAGAGCGTGGATAGAAATTTTTGCGATTTTTTGGGCGCAGAAATTGCCGTGGTCGCTCTCCGCAAGGAGAGCGTGGATAGAAATTGGGAGCGTGCCTCGGCTGCAACGTGGGCACGGCGGTCGCTCTCCGCAAGGAGAGCGTGGATAGAAATGCCGGTCTTTGAGTCCCGGACATACGGGCGCTGCGGTCGCTCTCCGCAAGGAGAGCGTGGATAGAAATTCGGTTTCCGGCTCCGTCTGTGTGATTCTCCACGGGTCGCTCTCCGCAAGGAGAGCGTGGATAGAAATGTTAGGAGATCACCACCATGAAAAGCATTAACAAGGTCGCTCTCCGCAAGGAGAGCGTGGATAGAAATGTCAATCTCCGCGTTGTGGATGGCTCGAAGTCATCTGTCGCTCTCCGCAAGGAGAGCGTGGATAGAAATGTTAAATGGTACTATCCCTCAAGAGTGTAAAAAGTCGCTCTCCGCAAGGAGAGCGTGGATAGAAATAATTAAGCAACTGGATGAAGATTTCAAAAATGGCAGTCGCTCTCCGCAAGGAGAGCGTGGATAGAAATGCTCATGTGTTCACATAGTTTTACAATGGCGGCGGTGGTCGCTCTCCGCAAGGAGAGCGTGGATAGAAATGATTTATCATTAAATTATAGATTGGAGGTGCTTAGTCGCTCTCCGCAAGGAGAGCGTGGATAGAAATATATTTAAGTGTAGTAGCATACTCTTATTATAATCGGGTCGCTCTCCGCAAGGAGAGCGTGGATAGAAATGCGGATGGTGCGGTTTCTGGTTCCGGCGATTATGGTCGCTCTCCGCAAGGAGAGCGTGGATAGAAATTTTGAACAAATCGAATATAATGAAATTAATCCCCGTCGCTCTCCGCAAGGAGAGCGTGGATAGAAATTGCAGAGCCCTGCAAAAGACGCGATGTCTGCCGTGGTCGCTCTCCGCAAGGAGAGCGTGGATAGAAATTATCCACGATGGTCGGAATTGCTGACCATACCACCGTCGCTCTCCGCAAGGAGAGCGTGGATAGAAATAGGTATCTTGGTATTGAAGCAGATCCCCTTGACTGGTCGCTCTCCGCAAGGAGAGCGTGGATAGAAATGACGTGATCGTGGACGAAACGGCAGCCGCCGCCCCGTCGCTCTCCGCAAGGAGAGCATAAAATGTTTCTCTTTCTGACTGTTCAGGGTGGTTTTGTTCATGCGGATATTCGCTTTAATTTTAAAAATTGCTATAGTAAAAAACTCTCGCATAAAATAATATAAAAATATTATATTATCTACTTGACAAGGTACCCCGGTGGGGTATATAGTGAATATACCCCGCCAGGGTACCTTGCATGTGATGGGAGGGTAACATAATGCAGGAAAACGAAAAGAAGGAACCGTGTTGCTGCTGTGCACACAAAACAAAGCATCGCAGTGAAGAAGAGTATAAAAGCCTGGTCCACAGACTGAACCGGATCGAGGGGCAGATTCGAGGCATCCGTGGGATGGTGGAAAACGAAGTGTATTGTCCGGATATTCTGGTGCAGTCGGCGGCGGTAACGGCGGCGATGAACGCGTTCAACCGTGAGCTGCTGGCAAACCATATCCGCACCTGTGTGGCGGATGATATCCGTGCCGGGAATGACGAAGTTGTGGATGAGCTGCTGAAAACGCTGCAGAAACTGATGAAATAAGCATTGCCTGCACAAAATAGCAGAAGCAGAACATGAAATAAATGCACGAGTGTTTGAGCCAGCAAAAATGCCATGCCAGTGCCCAGTACGATTGTTTTTCTGTTCACAAACATCGGTAAAAGTTTGTGTAACATTACCAGAGCCATGAATAAATGCCAGTCATTCCCTGTGAGAGGGTGTGGATAGAAATGCCGCATCGGCCTTGGTTGCCCCCAACGTATCGCTCTCCGCAAGGAGAGCGTGGATAGAAATGGTAACCTCAATAATACGTCGAATTGCAGGCTAGCCGCTCACCAAAAGGGGAGTGAGGATAGAAACAACTCAAACATCAACAACCTGTGTTCAAACATCAAAGCAAAACCACTCACCAATCATCACACAGGAATTATAGAATCACTACCGCAAAAGAGAGGAAACAGGAGGAAAGAAGTGGAACAATATAACGTAACCGGGATGAGCTGCGCCGCGTGCAGTGCCCGGGTGGAAAAAGCTGTCAGCAAAGTGCCGGGCGTAACATCCTGCTCGGTCAGCCTGCTGACCAACTCAATGGGTGTGGAGGGCACCGCCGCTCCGGCAGATATTGTGGCCGCAGTGGAAGCCGCAGGCTATGGCGCAAGCCCTAAAAACGCTGCCGCCCAGCCCGCCGCGCCGTCAGCAGATGCCTTAAAAGATACCGAGACCCCGCGCCTCAAACGCCGCCTGATTGCCTCGCTGATCTTCTGGGTGGTGCTGATGTACTTCTCCATGGGGCACATGCTATGGAACTGGCCGCTGCCGGGCTTTATGCAGGGCAACCATGTGGCAATGGGTATTTTACAGATGCTGCTCACCATTATCATCATGGTCATCAACCAAAAGTTCTTTATCAGCGGATTTAAGGCGCTGTGGAACCGTGCCCCCAATATGGATACCCTGGTATCCCTTGGCGCTACCGCGGCCTTTGGCTACAGCACTTACGCTCTGTTTGCCATGACGGTGGCCCAGGTGCAGGGGGATGCCATGGCCGTGATGGGCTATATGGAGGAGTTTTATTTTGAATCCGCCGCAACCATCCTGACCCTGATCACGGTGGGCAAAACGTTGGAAGCCCGCTCCAAGGGCAAGACCACCGATGCCCTGAAAGGCCTGATGAACCTGGCCCCCAAAACCGCAACGCTGCTGCGCAATGGGGCGGAAGTTACCGTTCCCATCGAACAGGTGCAGCAGGGCGATGTGTTTGTGGTGCGTCCCGGCGAGAATATCCCCGTTGACGGCGTGGTGCTGGAAGGCAGCAGTGCGGTGAATGAATCGGCCCTGACCGGTGAGAGCATCCCGGTGGATAAGGCCGAAGGCGACAGCGTGAGCGCCGCAACCATGAACCAATCCGGCTTTTTGCGTTGCCGTGCCACCCGCGTGGGTCAGGATACTACGCTGGCTCAGATCATCCAGATGGTCAGCGATGCCGCAGCCACCAAGGCACCCATTGCCAAAATTGCAGACCGCGTCTCCGGTGTGTTTGTGCCGGTGGTGATCACGCTGGCCGTTATCACCACCATCGTGTGGTTGCTGGCAGGGCAGACGGTCGGTTTTGCCTTGGCCCGCGGTATTTCAGTGCTGGTCATCAGCTGCCCCTGCGCGCTGGGCCTGGCAACGCCGGTTGCCATTATGGTTGGCAATGGTGTGGGCGCTAAAAACGGCATTCTCTTCAAAACCGCGGTTTCGCTGGAGCAGACCGGTAAAACCGAGATCGTTGCCCTGGATAAAACTGGCACCATCACCAGCGGCGAGCCGCGCGTGACGGATATCCTGCCCGCAGACGGTGTGACGGAGCAGGTACTGATGAGCCTTGCCGCTGCCTTGGAGCAGAAGAGTGAACATCCGCTGGCCCGCGCTGTGCTGCAAAAGGCACAGGAGGATAACCTGCCCCCCGCCGAGGTGGCAGATTTCCAGGCTCTGCCCGGCAACGGTCTGACGGCTGTGCTGAACGGCAGTACCCTGTACGGCGGCAACGCCAAGCTGATGCAGACCCTTGGTGTGGCGGTGCCGCAAAAGATGGCATCCAGCGCCGAAGCACTGGCCGCCCAGGGCAAGACCCCGCTGTTCTTTGCCAAGGATGGCACCATGCAGGGCGTTATTGCGGTGGCGGACGTCATCAAGGAGGACAGCCCGCAGGCTGTGCATGAACTGCAGGGCATGGGCATCCGTGTTGTGATGCTGACCGGCGATAACGAGCGCACCGCCAAAGCCATTGGTGCACAGGCTGGTGTGGACGAAGTGATTGCCGGTGTGCTGCCCGATGGCAAGGAAGCTGTGATCCGCAGCCTGAAAAACAAGGGCCGCGTGGCCATGGTGGGCGATGGCATCAACGATGCACCGGCCCTGACCCGCGCGGATGTCGGTATTGCCATTGGCGCCGGTACGGATGTTGCGATTGACGCCGCTGACGTTGTGCTGATGAAAAGCCGCCTGAGCGATGTGCCCGCCGCCATCCGCCTGAGCCGCGCTACTCTGCACAATATCCACGAAAACCTGTTCTGGGCCTTTGCCTACAATGTGTTGGGCATCCCCCTGGCGGCAGGTGTCTTTATCCCGCTGCTGCATTGGCAGATGAACCCGATGTACGGCGCTGCGGCCATGAGCCTGTCCAGCTTCTGCGTGGTTTCCAACGCACTGCGGCTGAACCTGTTCGATATTCGCAGCACCAAACATGACCATAAACGCAAAACACACAAAACAAGCAAAAAGGAGAACACGACCATGAATAAGACCATTAAAATTGAAGGCATGATGTGCGGCCATTGCGAAGCAACCGTGAAAAAGGCACTGGAAGCGCTGGACGGTGTTTCCGCCGCCGAAGTAAGCCACACCGCCGGTACCGCTGTTGTAACGCTGGATAAGCCGGTGGATGACACTGTGCTGAAAAAAGCCGTTGAGGACAAAGATTATACCGTGACCGGCATTAAATAATCCCGGCTCAAAAGCAAAGGAATAAGCATGAAAGCGCCCGCACGGTATATCCAGTCGCTGCATATCGTCAATGCACAGCGCTTGCTGGAACGCACCAAATACAGCATCGGTGAAGTTTCCGAGATCGTCGGGTATGATAACCCGCTGTATTTCAGCCGTGTGTTCAAAAAGGAAACCGGGCTTTCCCCCGCGCAGTACCGCAAAGCGGAGCGGGCAGGCGAACAGCCGTCCGACCCGCAGGAAGAGGACGCCTGCACCCCCAATATCGACAAAAACCGCAATTCATAGTATAATACCCCCATACACTTTGGTATGGGGGCTTTTTATGTTTGCAGCAGCAATTTGTGTCAGCATCCTGTTGGGGGTGCTGGTTTGGGCACTGCCGGGGCGGCTGTGCGACCGCAGGGCAACCCATGCGGATGTACTGGCCGGGCCGGGCATTGTGCTGGCAGTGTGGATCATCGCAGCATGTGTGTTTGCCCAGCCGGGGCTGGCGCAGGGGTTTGATCTGTTCCGCCTGCTGGCCATCAATGGGGCGGCACTGTGGGCCTGCGGCACTGTGTTGTTACTCCGCCTGCGCAGCGGGCGGCGGTACCGCACACTTTGGACGGTTGCTGCGCTGCTGATTGCCGCCATCGGCCTGGAAGTATTCGTGGGCAACGCACCCTATTTTGCAACCCACGGCTACCAGCCCGTTGACCTGCGCGCCTATTTGCAGGATGCCCCGGCGGATGGGGAGCCGATTGCTTTGAACGATGAGCACAGTACCCTTACCTTTACCGGCATCCATCAGCCGCTGTATAACGTTGCGCTGGATGGCGTTGTCTACCAGTATGACGGCAACTATCCGCAGGATCAGAACCCGCTGTTTATCCTGTGGGTGTCCGGTACCGACGAAGCCAGCACCGCCCCGCGCCAGAGCTGGCAGTGGCAGGCGGCCCCGCGAGCGGCACGCAGTCTGGTGCGCACGCTGGATTTTTCCGGCGCGGTGGATACCCTGACCCTGCAAGCGGAGGGCTATAGCGGAGAGTACCGCAGTTATGACCTGAACTATACCGTGCAGGCGGTTCTGGCCAATATACCCCGCCCGATGGATTTCTCGCTGCTGCGGCTGGCAGTGGTGTATCTGGCACTGCTGGCCTTGTGGGGGCTGCGCCCCGGCGCTGCCGCGTGGCACGAAGCCTACCTGACCCACCGCGCCAAATACCGCCCGGCGGTGCTGGTGCTGGGCTGCATGCTCTGCCTGCTGGCCGCAGCGGCCCCCTTTGCCGATGCCCGCAACTCCGGCGTGGCGACCTCGTTTTATAATGTCGAAAACTGGGACGGCGAAAGCCGCATCACCTTCACCCAGCATATCAGCGATTGGCAGAATGATTCCGCTGCGCAGTACGGCGCTCTGGCCCACAGCCTGCTGAATGGCCGCCTGGATCTGCAGCGCGACCCGCCCGCCGCCATGGCGGAGATGCAGAACCCTTACGATACCGCCGCCCGTCAGAGCGCGGCCCCGGATGCTTTGTGGGATGTTGCTTATTATCAGGGGCGGTACTATGTTTACTTTGGCATTGTGCCGTGCCTGCTGTTCCAGCTGCCGTTTGAGCTGCTGACCGGCGTACCGGACCTGCCGCCCAGCTTGGCCATGATCGTGATGGCCTGGCTGCTGATTTTGGCAGTGTTTGGTTTGGTGCGGCAGGCTGCGCAGCGCTGGTTCCCGTCCGCCTCAGCGGCGGCCTGCCTGCTGGCTGCGGCGGGCATTGCGGGCGGTAGCCAGGTGTACTACCTGCTGCTGCGCCCCTCGGTGTATGAATATGCCATCCTGTGCGGCGCGGCATTTGTGCTGCTGGCCCTGTGGCAGTGGCTGTGCGCCGCCAACACCCCGGTGCAGCACCATGGCAAAATCATGCTGCACATGGCGCTTGGCAGCCTGTGCATGGCGCTGGTGGCGGGATGCCGCCCCCAGATGGAGCTGTTTGCCGTGCTCTGCCTGCCGATCTTCTGGCCGCAGTATATCCGGCAAAAACGCTTGCGCAACAAGCAGGGAATAACCGAAGCCATCGCCTTTGTTCTGCCGGTTATTCTGGTAGCCCTGGGGCTGATGGCCTACAATGCCGCGCGGTTCGGCTCGCCGTTTGATTTTGGCGCCAATTACAACCTGACCAGCAACGATATGACCCACCGCGGCTTCCGCATTGGGCGGCTGGCCCCGGCGTTGTTCACCTATTTCCTGTCCCTGCCGGTGGTGCAGGCGGTGTTCCCCTACCTGGCGGGTACCAAAATGCAGACAAACTTTATGGGTATGACCATTACCGAAGTATTTTACGGCGGTGCCCTGGTCAGCCTGCCGCTGCTGTGGGCCTTTGCGGCCCTGCCTTTGCTGCACCGCCGTATGGCAAGGCAGAAAGACCTGTGCGCCATGGTGCTGCTGCCCGTGCTGCTGGCTGTTATTCTGGCCGCGTTGGACTGCCAGATGGCCGGTGTGCTCTACCGCTATCTCAGCGACTATTTAACCCCGCTGCTGTTCGCCGCCGCATTGGTCTGGCTGTGGGCCGAAAGCGCCCTTGCCCCGCGTGTGCAGGCCGCCACATCGGGCAGCATCCTGCATACCGTGCAGCACATGCTGCAGGGGGCGATGCTGGCAGCTGTTGCCGTGGGAATCTGTTACAGCTTCTGTGTCTACTTTGCTGCGGAACCGGGCCTTCTGGGCCAGAATCCCGCGCTGTACCAGAATGTCAGCCGTCTGGTGCAGTTCTGGCTGTAAAATCAGGGCGAAAACAAAATTCAGCAAAATTCAAATTAGATAAAATAAAAGCATATGCCCCATGTCAGCCGGGAAAATCCGGCCAGTCAGGAGAGCATGTGCTTTTTCTTTTTATATGGGCATTCTGTATGGATCGTTTTCGGATGGAATAAATATAAGGCAACACCGCACAATTCCCGCCTTGCGGCTTAAGCACCGCTCCGGCGGCTG
>ERZ773225.2373-NODE-2373-length-19324-cov-3.665214_pt1 | contig 19324 bp, 18 predicted proteins | sample MGYA00580993_ERZ773225 | MGnify/ENA primary metagenome ERZ773225 (study PRJEB29015, sample SAMEA2737748) | human gut metagenome | biome: human gut; feature: human-associated habitat; material: faeces | place: China | collected 2012 ...
TGCTCCGGGTCCAGGCAGATGGCGGACTTCCCGGCCTCCAGGATACTGCACAGCAGGAGTTTCAGGAGATAGCTCTTGCCCTGGCCGGAGTTGCCCAGGATGAGGGCGCTGGCGGTGGTCTTGTCCTCCGCCCGCCGGTCCAGATCCACGATAATGTTGGAGCCGTAGCGGTCCCGCCCGATGTAGAATCCGTGGGGATCGGTCTTGCCGGAGTAGTTGAAGGGGTATAGATTGGCCACCGAGCTGGCGGGCATGACACGCTCATACTGGCTCCTGAAAGTGTTGCGGCCCATGGGGTTGGATGAGAGGAATCCGTCCTGTTGGCGCAGCAGGAGCTGGTCTGTCCCCAGCTTGCTCCGCACCAGCTCCGCCGTCACCTCCTCCCGGAGCCGACGCAGGCTCTCCGGGTCACGGGCTGCCAGGTCGATGTACACCGCGCAGTGGACCAGAGGCTCCCGGTTCTTCCGCATGGCGGCGATGAGCTCCGCCACATCCTGGAGGTTGCCCTCGGCGGTGACGGCCGCTTTCATGCTGTTGGTGCTGCTCCGGGCCATGCGGTTCTTGTTCTCCGCGTTGTGGAGGATGCCATTTTCCTCGGCGGCGGTCACCTGTCTGGTATAGATGCTCAGGGTGACGCCGCTTTTCTCCCCCAGATGGCGTAGCAGGGCCAGCTCCTCCGTGGTGGCGGGGTAGCTGCGCAGGGCCAGGGTGCAGTGGTACATGCTGCCACAGATATAGTGATCCGTGTTGAACTTCACGGCAGCGGGAGCGATGAGATCCAGGAAATCCTTGGGCCGGACCTCCTGGGCTTGCGGCGCAGTTTTGCCCTTCTTTTTCTTCTGTACTTTCTTAGGCATTTTCCGTCACCCACCTCTCTCCGTCGCAGTTCTCAAACCATTCCGTGGTCACGTCCTGCTGATAATATACCGCCAGCAGGCGCTTGATGTCCTGCTCCGAGGCAAGACGTGCATGGAATCCCAGATCCCGGAGTGCCTGCTCCATCTGCCGCAGGCGGCTGATGTCCTCGCCGGACTCCTGCTGATCCAGGCGATAGACCAGGGCAAACTCCCGGGCCGAGGCGGTGGCGGCCTGGATCTCGTCCAGGTGGGCGGCGTCCTGCCGCAGGAGTTCCCGGATGGCCGGGAGCTCCTCTGTCTCCAGCCGCTGGCGGTACCAGTCCTTGTTGCGCTGGAAGGACTCACGGGAGTCCAGGGCCAGCAGGCGGACCTCCTGGGTGCCGCACAGGAGATCCGTCAGATTTTTGACCCGGCTGCGGATTCCCTCGCCGGACAGGACGGACAGATTATCCGGTTTGATCATAAAAAAGACCAGCTCCCCGCCGGCGGTTTTGGCGCCGTGGTCGGTGAGCTGGCGGATCCCCATGAGCTGCCGAGAGGTTTGCCTCTGCCGCAGTTCCTTCTTCTGTTGTCTATTCAATGGTTTCCCCCCATTCGTAATACTGTTGTTTCAAAATCAAAAAGCATACAGCATAGCGGAGAAAGTCCAGGATACTGGAGCCCTCCAGCCGGATGCTCAGAAAGGCATAGAGGACGGTGACCACCAAGGGGAGCAGGATGCCTGTCTGGGCAATGGCCAAGACAGAGAACAGAAACCCCACCCCGATGATGGCCACGTCCCGCAGTTCCCACAGCCACAGGGTGGCTTTGGCCTTCAGATTGTCTGGATAGATAAACATAGATGACCTCATTTCTATCTGAAAAAGCATACGCCGCCGGAGGACCGGCGGCGCCAGGCTGTCGAAAAACCCTCCCCGAAGGAAAGCCTCGCAGAGTTCCTGCGGCCGCAGCCGCAGGAATCAAATCAAAATCCGTCATTTCCAAGGACATGTGCCTTGGAAATGACACTTCTCATGGTGGAAGGGGTGACTTTTTCGCAAGAAAACGAGCCCCTCCCACCATGCAATCTTTCTCGAAAAAGCGGCTTTGCCGCTTTTTCGACACGCTGACGCCGCCGGAGGACCGGCGGCGCGTCTTTGTGCTATTATTCCGTTTGATCCGTCTCCTGCGGTTCCGGTTCAGAGCCGGACGCCTCATCTGCGTCTCGCTCCTCCGCCAAGGCACTCTGGATACAGCCCAGGAAGAATTCCTTTTGTTTGAAGTTGTTCCGCTGGAGATAGGCTTTGAACTCCTCAAACAGCTCCACCGGCACCTGGAAGGCGATTGTTTTCATATTAAGATTCATGTTCTGGTACCCCTCTTTCATTTGATAAAATTCAGTGATGAGCTGGGTCATGTACTCGCTCAGGGTCTGGCCGGACGCCTCCTGCTCCTGCCGGACACGGCTGTGCAGGCTGATGGGTATTTGCGCACAGAGGTTTCGTTTTTCTTCCGCCATGGTGACTCCCCCTTTCTGGATGGCAAGGCAAGTATATCGAAAGCTCTATGGAATAGCTATTCACAGAAAGCAACAAAGAAATTGTGTAAACGCAAGCGTAATGGACAAGCCCCACCGCAAAACTTTTGGTGGCCATCCGCCGGCAGGTCAGGTATAATCAGGGTATCATTTTAAGGGGAGGCGGAGGATATGGTGCGGTGCCGCTGGGCAGATCCGAATTCAGAGATCTATCTTGCTTACCACGACAGAGAGTGGGGCCGTCCGGAGCATGATGACCGAAAACTCTTTGAGATGCTGACCCTGGAAGGGTTCCAGGCGGGCCTCTCCTGGCTCACTATTTTGAAAAAACGGGAGGCGTTTCGTACCGCCTTTGACAGCTTTGAACCGGCAGTGGTGGCCGGATACGGCCCGGAGAAGGTGGAGGTGCTGATGGCCGACGCCGGGATCGTCCGCAACCGGGCCAAGATCCAGGCCGCCATCCAAAACGCCGGGGTGTTCCTTGCCATCCAGAAGGAGTTTGGCTCCTTTGACCGCTATCTCTGGGGCTTTACGGATGGGAAAGTCATTTTGAATACGGATGATGTTTTTCATACCAGCACCGATCTGTCCGACAAAATCTCCAAGGATCTGAAACGCCGGGGGATGAAGTTCGTGGGAACGACCATCATTTATTCCTTCCTCCAAGCGGTGGGCGTGGTGAATGACCATGAGCTGGCCTGTTTCTGCCATCCCAGTCACGCAGAGTACTCCGGTGCGGCCGCGTTCCCGCTCTGCCGTGCGCATCTCCTTGATGATGCGGATCTGCTCCATAAAAAGGCCGGAGCGGGCGCCGGATAATCCGGCCCTCGCTCCGGCGACAGAGAGGTCCTGATTATTACGATGTCGGAATAATCAAGATTATGCCGAGGAAATAGTTATTCCGAAGTGATTGCCGGAAACCCTGTAGTACAAGGTATTACCTGTAAAAACTTCGGAATAACCTAATCGGCATATAATGGCAACCAGATCAGCGTAGGCCAGACAACTTTAAAATCATTTCCTCGTTATTGACCCAAATCTCATCCGGTATGGGCTTAGCCCCGCGGACGGCATCGGCCTTCTGAATTGCGGCACGTTTCATTTCAGTATCCGCATGGGCATAGATCATTGTTGTCTCAACCTGTGCGTGGCCAAGATATTGAGAAAGAAGCACCATGGGCATCCCGGATTGGTATAAGTGCATTGCCCGTGTGTGCCGCATCATGTGTGGATGGATGTGCTCCGGGACTTCCGGACAAATACTCCTTGCCATGCTTCCGTATTTTGCAAAAAATGCAGCTACCGTATCAGGAGACATTTTTTGCTGTGCCCCATGAATCACAGTAAAGAAAAGTGGCGCTTCACCGTGGTCATTCGCGGTCGGGTGGAATTTGCGCAGATATTTCCTGCAATGCTGAACTGTTTTACTGAGCAGGGGAACTGTGCGAGTTTTGCGGCCTTTTCCGTGCAGATACGCAATCGGGTGTTTTTCGTCAAGGCGCAGATCACAAACTTTCATATTGAGGAGCTCACTGCACCGGGCGGCAGTATCGTACATGAGGATCATGAATACCAGATTCCGCAAATCTTTAGGCTTAGATGGGTCAGGTTGCTGAAGCAGCGCAGCCAATGATGGTTCTGTCAAAAACTCAACGATTCGGCCATGGGACTCTTTTGAGGGGATATTGCAGGCAGAAAGGTACAACGCCATCTGGGTACAGTCCATTTGTCCGGCAAACTCCAGAAAGGAACGCAGCGCCATCAAACGCTGGTTCCTGGTACTGGCACTGCATTTTCGTGCGGTTTCCAGCCAGGTCAGGAACCCGAGAATTGTATCCCGGTCAATACGGGAGAAGGTCAATTTTGTGGTTGAAACGTCCTGCTCATCCTGCATATAAGAAACAAAAAGATTCAGTGTCTGTTTGTAGGAGAGGATCGTATTTTCACTGAGACAACGCTGCTTGGGAAGATACTCCAGCAGGAAGTGTCGTACTGTGTCAAAAAAGTCATTCATCGGTTTCCACCTCCGGCAAGAGCACCTCGGCAGAAGAAAATGCAAAATCGGACATTTCTTCCATCAAGCCGGGAACCAGGTGAATGTAATAGTAGGTGTCAGAGAGTTGTGCATGTCCCATATACGCACTCAGGTATGGAAGCATAGCATTCAAGTCCTTACCCTCACGCATCCAATGGTACAGCCGGTGGGTCGCAAACGTGTGGCGAAAATCATAAAGGCGCGGAGATCGGCGTCCAGTTCCATCAATGCCGGCTTTCATTAAAGTCTGCCGGAAGGTCTTTTCCAATCCGCGTTTCCCATAAAAGCCACCCTCAGAGTTGGGAAAGAACGGCTCACGACCCGGCATAACGGCAGAGACAACAGCATTACAGTCTGAGAGCATTGCCGCCACATCATCTGTCATCATAACAATGCGGCTTCTGTGCTGCTTGCTCTCCATAATATTAAGCCGCCCTTTGTCCATGTCCACATCTCCAACGCGCAATCGCCTGGCCTCCGCTGGCCGCAAGCCGCAGCAATACAGTAGTTTTACCATGGCAGGAATCACAAATTGCCGTACAGGAAAACCGCTGCGTGGTATCAAGTGATCGAGGACATCCCAGATTGCCAGAATTTCTGCCTCAGTGTAGATGTACGGGGCATATGGCGTATCTTTCCGAGCAATGTCCGGTGGGAGGACATAGGCTGTCTCTCCATTACGATTCAAATACCGGGCAAACTCGCGTACTGGCATCATACGATTTCGGAAAGTGTTGTTACCCTCAGTGTCCTTTTTCGTAGCCCATGCAAGGCAGATTTCTTCTGTCAACAAGTCCACATCCGGAAAACGTGCCAGACAAAAGCGGTCGAAGTCCCGCAGGAGGCGAGAGGATTCTTGGTAGCCAAATCCCAACGCATTTTTCTGTGCGATGAAGTCTTCAATTTTAGCGGCAAGGCGGCTTTCAAAGGTGTAGATCATCTGCGGCCACCAACCTCTCCTCGAAAAAGCAGTGGCAGCGCACACAGTTTCAGACCTTGTTCGTCAATGGACAGATATGGTTTCATAGAATCCATATCTCTGTGCCCCAAAAGCTGTTGAATTAGTTCAAAGGAAACCTCGTTCTGGAGCAATCTCGTCCCAAAAGTTCGGCGGAGCGCGTGAAATGCTCGGCGCTTGGCTGGAACTCCCGTCTGCTTCATGTGTCTGGAAATAACTGCGCTGGCAGAACGTGCGTCAAGTGGGCGGGTCACTCCGGTATGGCACAGGAAAATATTTGAAATCGCTGTGTCCGGACGGCCATTGAGGATGTAATCCGCTATGGCATTTCCACTTTCGGGTTCCAAGGGAAGAGACAGCGGCTCACCGGTTTTGTGCTGGGTTAGGCAAATCTCTCTTGTCCTCCAGTTAATGCTGCCCAATTCCAGCCGGACAACGTCACAGGCCCGCAGACCGCTCTGTACAGCCAGCACCATCATGGCATAATCTCGTTTCCCAATGGCTGTATCCCTGTCAGGATGTGCAAGCAGCCGATCCAGTTCATCTTCGGTAAAGCCTTCGTGGAACATTTTCCTGGCTGCTACAAATTCTGGAAGGGACAAGCTCAGGTCAGTTGTCGTCATGCCGCGTTCATGCAGAAAACGCAAGAACAACCGTACACAAGAGATTGCAGAACACCGTCCGCCGGCATGATGTGAAGCAAAACCGGTAATACATCTGTTCACATTTATTGGGGAGATGTCTGCTAAAGTGCTGAATCCGTGATCCTCCAGCTCGAACAGGAAACGACGGATGGCGCTTCTGGCTGCCTTGAGTGAGGTATTAGCCATCGTGTGTTCCGCATCTGCGCAAAATTCGTCTAAAAGGGTTCGAAATGGCTCAACAGGTTCCCTCTGTCCCCGGTTCGGAATCTTCCCCACTGTAATGCTGCCTGTACGGTGCATTTCCCGCAGCCAATGGGCGGCTTTCCGCAGATTCTGGTAAGATGTTCTGGTGGTTTGTCCCTGCTCATACTGAGTTCGTTTTTCTGTTGTGATTTGGCTCAAAAGGCCCTCGGAAAAATGCTCTGTCCGCATCTCATAATGCCGATTTAGAATGACAGCCAGCCCTTCTTCCCGATAATGCCGAATGGTTGCATCTTTGAGGCCCAGTTCCGCCATTGCTCGGTTTGTTTTCCACACAAGCGCAAAAATGTTTTCTGAATCTGCAAACTGCTCTGCGGTGGGTATGCTTTTCTCAATACTCTGCCGGGAACGGTGCAGCGTAGGCAACCATGGAAGTAATGGCGGCATATCCACCGAATCCTCTACTGCACAGTACTTCAAAAGCTCACAACTTCTGCGAACCAAGTTCCATTTCCATGGGGAGAATTTTCCCTGGCTAAAAAGTTCAAACTGCTCAATCAGAAGTTCATCGAGCATGGTTGGTGTCACGCTGGGCATCCTTTTTTCTTGAAAATTGCGGACGATGCAGCCAAAACCAGTGTGGATATATTCGTACAAACTTTTCTCGCTCATACCTTGGGCAGATAAGAGTTCCAACGCATGCGTAACGGTTACGGACAACTCAATCATTTTCGTAAGCCTCCTGTAAGTTCATTGTCAGGCTTCCGCCTGCGCATCCATTATACAGGTTGGCAAATTACACTGTTATTCCGAAGTTTTTGCGGGTAATGCCTTGTACCACAGGGTTTCCGGCCATCACTTCGGAATAACTATTTCCTCGGCATAATCTTGACATGGGCTGCCTCCGCAGATGATATCCACGGGGAACAGCAATTTCCCGCTCAGCTTGGTGATATCCCCCTTGTGGACCATACTGGGGAAACGCCGCTTTGTCACTTCCATAGGGAACGGTTCGATCTCACTGGCCCAAATCGTTTTGATGCCGTATCTGGCTGCTCCCAGCGGGAACCCACCGATGCCATCAAACAGGCTGCCCATGGTCATCGCCGCCGCAAGCTCCACATTGCTCATTTTGATGCCACCGCCTGCACGATTGTCCTGGTGGTGTTGACGGCGGCCTGAGCGGTATAGACTGCGCTCATGATATTGGCCCTGGTGGTAGTGTCCAGACCGAATGTGCCTGCGATTCGGGGCACCTCATTGGCGGAGAGCATGAGGCCCAGCCCCAGCAAGGCGTGGTCTTTGAACACCATAAGGCCCGCCACCAAAATTGTGGATTGCAGGAAGGCGGTCAGGCACAGGCCGATGACCTGCTTGATCCACTGGATAAAGCCATCTGTGTAGCCTCTTGGGATGCTGAACATGTACAGGCTCCCCACGGCGATCTGAATGAGCAGGATGCCGCCCCGCTTGAGATTGGAGAAGAACACCTTGATCACCGCATAGGCCATGAGGATGACGCAGAAGATGATCATGATGGGACTGGTAATGACGCCCAATCCGAAGCCCCCCGCGGTGCCTGTCATCTCTGTAACATTCTCCACTCCGTTGAGATCCTCGATGATTTGCTGTCCCACTGTTCCAATACTGGTCCCAAAGCCGGTGAGCCCGGAGGCAAAGGTCCCCTGTAGGGTCACCGACAGGGAGTAGAGCCGCACGGGGACGGTGGTAAACAGGCATACCGACAGGAACCCTTTCAGAATGTTCAGGGCGGTGTCCTTGATATTGGCCCGGCCAGTGGTATAGTCGATCCCACATTCAAAAATACAAACCACCAGACTCACGCCGAACAGGGCCCAGCCCAACTGGGAGAAAAACAAGACAATGGCCTGCACCCAGTCCAGGTCGAAAAGCTCCACGCCCATGTTGCCCATCTCGGCAAAGAAGTTTCCAAGAAAGCCTACCACCTGGCCATAAAACCAGTCGATGAGGTTGTCCATAACAGTGGACGCCACAAAATCAAGAATAAAGATAGCGCCTCACCCCATTTCCATGCCGCAGGTCTCTGTGAGCGGGGTGGAAAGGGGCAGCGCAAGGATTTCTCTCTCTCCGTTTTGAAACCGGGACAGAATCTCCTGAGACTCTGCGCTCTCGGCATTCGTGACCACACATCCGAAGGTCTCGATGCAGTCCATAATTTGTTCCATAGAGCTGCCCGACGCAACCAGCCTTGCCACAGCGCGCAGCTCCGAGGGGTAGAAGAGATACCGTTCCCCGTGGTTGAATATGCTTTGTGCAATATCCTCCCCGTAGTCCCGCCTAACCACTGCCAGATTCACATAGAAGGCGTCATAGAAATGCCCAGCCCCGTCAGATAGTTCAATCGCCAGCTCATCCGTCTCCTCGGCATATGTGGTGACGGTTGCCAGGGCAATTTCGGAGGAGCCAGGCAGCAATTCTCGGATCCGAGTTTCAAATTCTTCTCTCTGCATGGCATCCTCCCTTAAATCCCGATGATGCCCCAGATGTAGTTAGGGGCCAGGAGGACGAAGACCAGGCAGACAAACAAAATAACGGGCCCTGCCCATTCGAACTGGCCGTGCTTGCGGTAGTCAAAGTACGCCATGGCGAGCTTGGCGAAGAAGGCGATGGCCAGCACCATGCTCAAAGCGGGAAAAACCACATTGTCCACTACGGTCTTGATCTGGCTGGAGGCGTCCGTCCAGGTCTGCTCTACCGCACCGGCCACATCCCCGCCCGCTGCAAAAGCGGGTACGCAGAGACACAAGGCCAGAGAGAGAACAACGAGGAATATCTGAAAAATGCGCTTGCGTTTCATGATCGTTTTCCTCCTATAAAAAAGAATGGAGGGCCGCCCCGTGGGACGGCCCTCTGGATCGAATGATATGGCTGCTGCTTAGTAGCCGGTACGGGGCAGGGGCTCCGCGGGCTTGTAGACCTTGGTTACCCAGCGGGAGGTGGCCATGATCCACTGCCCGTTGTAGACGCCGCCCACGTCCGCCTGGTTGACGAACTGGGTGCCTCCGGTGAGCCAGGAGACCACATTACAGTACACCTGCGGCGCCTCTACCTGCCGGAAGTTGGCGGGAACCACGCCGAACACCACCATAAACTCGGTGATGACCTCATTGGAGGCCAGTCCCAGGGCGGCGGGAGAGGCGTCCAGCACATAGTTCTGCTGGGTGCTCAGGTTGTCGTACATGGTCCGGTAGTTGGGATTCAGATTGGTCTTATAGACCACCTTGTAGTTACCGGGGACGTTGTAGGTGCCGGTGACGATCTTGTCCAGCCGCACCGCCTGGGTAGGCAGGGTGTCGCGCCAGTAGAAGGAGGTCAGACTGGTGGTGGAGTTGTTGCCGATGCCGCTGAAATCATAGCGGATCTGCTGGCTGGGCATGACCTCCACATAGCCGGTTTTCTTGATGGAGACGTTGGTGTACAGGCTCTTGTTGGTCATTGCCGCCTTGACAATCTGGCCGGCGTACTCGATCTCCACCTCGATGGGCGTCTGGTCCAGGCCGTAAAAGTCCGCCGCCTTGGATTCCACGATTTTGTACCGGCCCAGAGGCAGAGGCCGGGAGGAGGCGACGCCGTTCCTGTCCGTTTTGATGGTGTCCACCAGGTTGCCGGTCCGGGCGTTGTAGATCTCAAACTCGGTGTTGGGAATGGGAGTTCCGGCAGGCCAGCCGTTCATGGAGTTGTAGTCCGCGCTGGTTTTGGTGATCTGAATCTGGCCGGTGATGGCGGTGTTCTCCCAGGTGATCTCCGTGGTGGTACCGTCAGTTACATAGACAGTCTTGAGCTGCTCATCCACGATGTAGCCCTCATTCTCCAACTCCCGCAGGTAGTAGCGGCCGGAGCTGGGCAGGTCGTCGATGTAGACATAGCCGCGATCATCCGAGGTGTACTGTCCGATGGGGTTCTTATTGCTGTCATAGAGCAGGAAGGTCACGCCGTAGATGCCCTCACGGGTATCCGCGTCGACCTTGTGGATCAGGATGCCGCTGAATGCCTTGTTGGTCACCGTCAGAGAGACGGTCTTGCCGCCCTCTACCTCAAAATAGTGGGGCGTGGGATCCACCTGGAAGCCCTCCGCCGCCTCGGTCTCCACGGCGTAGTAGGCGCCATCCTCCAGAGAGACAAAGACGCGGCCATCCTCGCCGGTGGTAACGGTGTCAATGAGCTCATCGTCCACTTTGCGGATCTCGAAGGTGGTGTTGGGGATGCGCTCCGTCCGATCCGCCTCGTTGACCTTGATGATCTCCGCGCCTCCGATGGGCTGGTTGTAGAATGTCAAAGTCTGGGTATCTTCCGGGTTGACCACTACCGTCTGGCTCTGGCCGGCCGGGTCGATGGTATAGCCGGGGATGGTCTTAGTCTCCTTGACCACGATGGTGCCTGTGATCCCGCTGATGCGGATCTCGCCGTTCTGATCGGTGGTGTAGAGGCCCTTGCTGGACAGGTGGCCGTTATCCGCATCCACATAGCCACCATCTGCGTAGGTCAGTTCGAACTCCACCCCGGAAAGCGGCTCCTTCGTGACGGAGTCCAGTTTCCGGATGACGAGGGTGCCTTTGGCCTCGTTGTAGAACCGGAGCGTCTGCACCTCGCCGGCCTTGATTTCAATGGACTTGGGTGCGCCATCTAAGACGTACCCCTCCACCGTCTTGACCTCTCGGGCGGTGATGGTGGTTCCCGGCTCCAAGTCAGTGATGACGATGCGGCCCGCCTCATCGGTGATATACTCGCCGTTGCTGGGGCCGACTACCGCGCCGCTGGAATCAGTCACCAGGAAGGTCACACCCTCCAGCGGTGTGGTGGTGCCCTCGATGTACTTTTCAATGACCAGGGTGGTGCTGGGAGTGTTGTAGAAGGTCAGCGTCTGCGTGTCGTTTGAGTTGACCTGGACGGTCTGGGTCTGATGGGCTGGGTCGATGGTGTAGCCGGGAATTGTGGCCGTTTCGGTGACCACCAGCGTACCTACCACACCATCGATCTGGATCTTGCCATCCTTATCCGTCTTGTAGATGCCGTTGCTGGAAATGTAGCCGTTTTCATCGGGCACATACTCGCCGGTACTGGTAGTCACGCGGAAGGTGACGCCCTCCAGAGGTTCTCCCGTCAGAGAATCCCGCTTGTCGATGATGAGGGACCCCGCCTTGGAATTGGTGATGACCACCGTCTGGGTATCCCCATTGGGCCCGATGACCACATTGGTGGACGCCTGATCCATGACATATCCGGACGGGCTCCGGATCTCCGAAATGACGTATGCTCCCGGAGCCAGGTTGGTGATATGGATCTCACCATTGCTGTCGGTGATAAACACCCCGTTCTGGGTGAGCGTACTGTCGCCAATGACGCCGTCCAGTCCCACCTCGCAGCCTGCCGCCGTAGTCACCCGGAACTGGGCGCCGGCAAGGGGCTGGCCCGTGGCGCTGTCCCGCTTCTGGATGATGAGCTCGCCCTTGGGCTGGTTCTTAAAGGTCAGGCTGACGGTGCGGCCCTCTTTGATCTGCACCGTCTGGCTCTGGGTATCGATGATGTAGCCCGGCGGTGCGGAGACCTCCGTGACGATCACGGATTTGCCGGGAGCCAGGCCCTCGATCCTGATTTCGCCGTTTTCATCGGTCCTAAAAATGCCGTTGCTGTCGCCGATGAGGATCCCGTCCGCGTAGGTGATTTTGAACTCCGCGTCGGGAAGGGTCACACTGGGGTTGGTGGCGCAGACCTTACGGATGAGCAGAATGCCGTCCGGCATATTTTCAAAGCGGACGGTGATGACACTCTGCTCCCCGCTGTCGGCCAGATAGACGGTCTCGGAGCTCTGGATGATGCTGTACCCGTCCGCCGGGTCTACCTCCTCCACGATATAGGTGCCTGGCTCCAGGCCCGTCCAGATGGCGGTGCCGTTCGTTCCGGTCACCTTCTGCCCGATGACGGTGCCGCCGGTGCCCGAGGTGCCGCCCAGGTAGCGCAGCTGGAACGTGGCCCCGGCCAGGGCTTCTCCGGTGACGGAATCATATTTCTCAACAATGATCGCGTTTAAGGGGACGTTCTCGAAACGCACCGTCTTACTCTCGCCGCCGTGGAGGATGACCGTCTGGCGGGTGGGCTCCTTGAGCTGGAAGCCTGGGGCGGGCTCCACCTCCTCGATGGTGAACTCACCGGGGTACAGGCGCTGACCCTGCTCGTGGAGGCGGATCTCGCCGCTGGTGTCGGTGACGATCTCACCGAAGTCGTAGGACTCCGGTGCGTCGGCTGCCTCGCCGGTGGAGGTGTAGGTCACATGGAAACGCGCCCCCTCCACGGGAGCGCCGGCAACGGAATCCACCTTGTAGATGGTCAGCTCCGGGGCTTTGTGGTTTTCAAAGACCAGCTTTTTCTCATCCCCCGCGTTCAGGGAGATGTTCTGCTCCCGATCCGCGTCCTTGTCCGGCAGGTAGTAGGGGGCCGGGACGGACAGTTCCGTGACCCGGAAGGTGCCGGGAGCCACCCGCAGGGTGACGGTGCCGTCCTGCCCAGTGGTCACGGTGTTCAGATAGTCACTGTCCACCCCTTCGATCCGGAACACGGTGCCGGGGATGGGGGTGGTGGAGTCCGCCGCGTCCACCTTGGCAATCGTCAGTTCCGGCTGCTTGAGGTTGTCGAAGATGAGCTGCCGGTCATCGCCGGGGCCCAGCCAGATGGTCTGGGTCGGCTCCGCCGCCACCACCCACGGATCCGGAACCGAGATCTCCGTCACCTCATAGCTGTCAACAGGCAGGCCAGTGAGGGTGGCTGTCCCGTCCGGCCCGGTGGTCACGTCCGTGTGGTAGCCGTGGTGGATGCCTTTGATCTCGAACACCGCGCCGGGGACTACCTCGCCTGTCTGTCCATCCCGCTTGAGGATGGTGAGGTTGGGGAGCTTGTGGTTTACGGCTGTGACGGAGATCGTGCCGCCGCCATCAATGTCCGCCTGATCCACATGGACGACCACCGGCTCCGTCAGCCGGGCGAAAGGCTCCGGGACAGAGACCTCTACGAAGGCATACAGGCCCTCGGTGATGCCGGTAACGGTGATGATGCCGGAGGCGTCCGTGGCCTCCGAGCCGACGATTTGGCCGTCCTTCAGGATATTGAAGACGGCCCCCTCGATGGGCTCGTCCGACTCATCCACCTTCCGCAGTTCGATCTTGACCTTGGCGTCGTTTTCAAAGACCAGATCCACATCGCTCTTGCCGTCCCAGTAGAACTCCTGGCGGACCTTGTTGGGATCGCTGCTGATGGTATATCCCGTGGGCGGGGTCAGTTCTGTCGCCACGAACGATCCAATGGGCATGGTGTCCCAGGGGACGTCCTCCAGGTAGCCCCCTTCGCCGGTGGTGTAGGTGCCGGTGAAGCTGTTGTCTACGCCCTCGATCTTGATGACGGCGCCGGCCAGACCCTTGGTGGGGTCGTCCGCGTCCACCTTGCGGATACTGCCCTCGCTGGTGATCTCAGGGGTATCCGTGAATGTGACCGTGACTGTTTTGCCATTTTCATTGGGCAGGACCACATACTGGGGGCCGGGGTTGTCGATCTGGTACCCCTCCGGGGCCTCCAGTTCCGTGATGGAATAGGTGTTTGCGTCCAAGGGGGAGAGGGTATAGGTCCCGTCCGCCCCGGTCACGACCTCCTTGGAATAGGTTCCATTGGCGTTCTGGATGAGGAACCGGGCGCCGGACAGCCCCTTGCTGGGGTTGGTGGCGTCCACCTTCCTCACGGTCAGCTCATACTGTTCATGGGTGACGGTGAGATCGCCGATGATGATCCCCTGGACGTCATAGGCCGGATGCTGTGTGGAACCAGGGCCGGCGTAGGTGTACTCATAGACATCGCAGTCGCCCCAGACGCCCTGTTCCCCTAAGTCCAGGATATATTGCGCCCGATCACGGAAGGACCAGCCCTCCAGCTCATCGTCGATGCTGGTGTAATTGGTGTGCTGCAGGTTGTTGTAGATGTATAACAGCTCCTCGGCGCAGGCGACCAGAGGATCTGAGAAGAGATTCTCCTGATAGCGCCAGATCACGGCCTGCACCCAGGCGTTCATCATCCAGGTGTAGTCAGAGCCCCAGACCTCGTCCACGCCCAGGGCGTGGGCCTGATCTGTGAAAATGCCGCGGCTGTGGGCGTAATAATAGGCCATCATGGTCTTGACGGTAGGGTCGCTGATGGGCTGGGGGTTATTCCACTCATGTCCCTCCAACGACCAGCCCATGCCGCCCCCGTGGTCGGCACAGAAACCTGTGACAGTGTCGCCGTTGTAGTCAAACTTCATCTGGTGGAGCCAGCAGGTGTCGAGGGCCGCGGATTCGTAGTGGACGCCGTTATGGGTGCAGTCCTCCATGACGATGGTATCCGGACTGGCGGCCAGGGCCGCGGTGGGGAGCAGGCCCAGGATACACACCAGCACCAGCAGCATGGACATGATCCGGGTTCGCAGAGAATGCGTCTGTTTCCTCATGTTCTTTTCCTTTCCTCGGAAAAGGAAAGGCCGAAGGGACAGGGCATTCCAGCAGAAAGCAAACAGGCCGTGGACGCTGCATCCCTACGGCCTGTTCCATTACCGATATTCAAAGTTTTATCGGTTTCTCCCCCATCTGCTATGGGAGAGCGGTTCTTGCTCCGGATAGGAGCGGCTTAATTCATGGGCTTCATCTCCGTTTCTTCAGAATTTTGGGCCAAAAAAGAGCGGCCCCTCCTGCTTGGGAGGGGCCGTGCCGCTGGATCAGCGGTCATCCGTAGGGGTTGTTTGTGGTGGGGGCACCCAGGAGCAGATAACAGTAGGTGACGCCCTGCTCCACCGTGACGCCCACGCCGAGGCTGTCCGTATCGGGGGCGAGCATGGCTTGCAGGTGTCCGGGGGAGTCCACCCAGTTCTCCACCGCCCGCCGGGAGATCTCCGGGAGAGCGGCGCCGGTGAATACAGTGATGTTGGAGCGGAATCCATAGGGGTATCCGGCGTCCGCCACCGCCTCGCACTCCTCACGGTTGTGGTGCCAGGTGTATTTCTTCCCAGAGAGCTCCTGGGCGGCGGTCATCAGCCGCTGGTCAACAGCCAGCTCCGGGAGTCCGTGTTCACGCCGCACCTGATTGACCAGCGCGGCGATGTCCTGGCGCGTCTGCTCCAGGCCGGATGCCTGTTCCGAGGCGTGGCCGGTGTAGGGTGTGCCGCTCTCGATCCGCACCGCGTCGTCCCAATAGACGTTGAAGTCCAGAGCCTCGCCCACATCTGCCAGTTTCACATAGTTATTGCCGTTGATGAGGTATGCCTCCAACTGGATCTGTTCCCCATCCAGATAGAACTGGTGGGTGCTGCGGATTGCCGTCAGGACTTCCTCCGCCGCGTGCGCCGCGGGTCCGGCCAGGGCCATGCCCAGGACGATACACGCCGAGGCCATCAGGATATTTTTTCTTCTGCTCATGACGTTGCTCCTCCTTGAATGATTTGTGGGAACTCTTTGCAAGCACACAATACCCAAGGAAGGGGCAAAAGTCGAGAGAAATCAAAGGATCGGATGTAGAAAATGTGGGTGGAAAACGAAGCAATTTACCCAATCTCCACCGCTTTGACGCACCAGCGGTAGTCCCGCTGGTTCATCACACAGGTGTAGAGGGTGATCATGTTCTCCGCGGTGGCGGCAAGGCCGCTCCGGTCTGTCTCCAGCACCTTGGAAACGGACACCACTTCATAGGCGCGGGTACCCAGTTTGGTGGTCAGGGTGATCTTGTCCCCCAACTCCAGGGTGTGGATCTTCCCGAAGTGGTTGTTGACGCCCCGGTTGTGCCCGGCGAAGGCCACATTGCCGTCCCAGATGGAGGTGTCCTCGAAGTGCCCGGCGCCTCTGGCCAGCGTTTTGCTGTCCGTACCCTCATAGATTCTGACGCTCAGGCCAATGGACGGGATCTTCAGCGTCCCCAGGTGCCCGGCGGCGTAGTAGAGGTCGCTGGTGACCTCGGTGTAGCCGGTAGAGGAGACAGAGGGTGAGGGGGCGGATGCGGAAGGGGCGTCCGGGATTGTGCTCCCGGGAACAAAGACGGGGGCGGAGGTGCCGTTGACCGCCGGTGGCGGGCCTGGAATCAGGCGCCAGATTGGGGGTGAGGGGCGTCCCGGTATTCAAAGTATCGGCGCTTGCCGTGCCGAAACCGGGCGGGATCAGGGTGGCATTTTTGCTGATGTCCTCGTTTTTCCGCGCCCCGCCGTCCATGGTGGCCACAGGCTCAAAAGAGGTGGGGACACCGTAGTCCGGGTCACCGGGGGCGTCGATAGAATACTCCAGCGGACCGGCCGCGCTTGCAGGGACCGCCAGGGCGGCAGTTAGACACATCAGGCAGAGAAGAATACTCAGTTTCTTCATTCGGTCTCCTCCTCGCTTTCATGCTTCCGTTTGTAGAGCAGACATCCGCCGATGACGCCGCCGGCGGCAAACACGATCCCCAGCGGTGCCAGCACATAGGCCCAGTTGAACTGAGCAGGCTTGGCCTCATCGGGAGCGACCTCTGGGACAACCGGCTCCAGAGGCGTCCCCTCAAAGATGGCCACATAGCGGGTCTTGTTTAGGGCGATCCGGCTGACGGTTCCGGTGTAGTCCGCTGTGACGGTGTAGCCGGTGACGTAACTGCTGGTGGCGCTGCCGGTGTAGGTGGCCACGGCGGTAAAGCGATCCCCCATGGCGTAGCCATCCATGCTGGCGGTGTTGTCCGTCTGCCAGCTGATATTCTGGAGGGTCAGGGTGCGGCCATTGTCCTCAATGGTCTTGGGGATGTTGGCGGTGTCCTGGCTGGCCAGGTTGGGGTAACTCCGGGTGGCGGAGACCTCACGGGTGGAGCTACCGTAGCCGGCCACCTCCACCTGGACGGTATCCAGCCGGAGGGTCAGGATGCCGGAGAGCCCATCCTCGGTGATGAACTCCTTCTCCTGGGGGAGCAGGGCCAATACAGATTCCATGTCCTTGCTCTTGCTCTGGAGGGAGACGGTTTCCGTGTGGGGGCGGCTCTCATTTTCCGGGAGCTCCTGCTTGAGCAGGTCGATGAGGGTATAGCGGTACCCATCCTGCTCGAAGTCGGAGCGGGGGATACCGGCGGGATCGTCCTCCGGGGACAGATCGTAATACTTGCGGATCTCCGTGCCGTCCTCACTCCGGGAGACGGATGTGGGGTAGCAGACCTCCGGAGTATTGGGTACCGGCGTGACCACAACAGACTCCGCCGCCAGAGCGGAGGGCGCCAGGGCCATGGTCAGGCACAGGACCGCGGCGCAGAGGGCGAGTTTTCGTTTCATGGCTGTCTTTCTCCTTCCGTTACATATTCATGCCGCCCATTTCGGGGCCGTCCAACTCAGAGGTTTCATTGTGGTGCTGGCTGAGCCCCTGGTTCAGCTCCATCCGGTAGGCGTCCAACACGGCCTGGTCGAAGGTCTGCTTGAATTCCGGGGTGCAGGGGAAACAGATGTCCCGGTACTCGCCCCGCACCTGACGGCTGGGCATGGAGACGAAGGGGCCGTTTTTGCCCTCCTTTACCTGGACGCCCCGGACGGCGAAGCAGCCGTTGAGATTGACCGAGGCGTCCGCCAGGATGGGGCCTTTGACGCTGGGCCGGTAGATCTTCACGTTAATCTGCATGGGGAGCTGCTCATAGTTGGGGAGCTGACGGTCGTTGTTCTGTCTCATCGTTCACTACTCCTTTTGTTCATTTTCATCCGCTCCAACGTGCGGAGTGCCAGCAGATCGTACTCCCAAGGTTCCACCTCCAGAGCGAGGTAAGCGCCCTGCTCAGTGATCCCGTCTGCCTGATACTTCAGCACCAGCGGCATTGGGTCAGATCTCCGGTTCAGGATGCCGGGGGATTCCCAGCCCCTTCCGGCCACATAGACCCGGTTGATGGCGGACTGCACCTCGCCGGACAGGTTCAGCCACAAAAATTTCCCCTGAAACTCCTGCGGCAGACCTTCCGGGGAGGGAATGGGAGTCAGCACGGTTTCCGATACTCTGTAGCGCAGTCCCAGGGCGGCGATACAGGTGACAGCGGCTTTCGCCGCCTCCGGCTCATGGCTCCACAAGGGAAATTGACTGTAGTCTGAGGCCAGCACATCCTCGCCTTCTCTGTCATCCGGAAACAGCGGCAGGCACTTTACCACCTCCAGAACATGAGTCCCGTCTGTAAGTCCCAGCGCCTTGATGCCGGAGGCAGGCAGGGCACGGTAGCGGGCCAGCGCCTCCTCCAGAGTGGGAAACCGCTCCATGGTCCAGCCTTTTCGCAGGAGACGCTTGGCCGGCAGGCGCAGGTCGTCGATGGTGTAATAGGAAATGTTCATCGCTGTGGATCACCTCATTCCATGGTCATCCCACCCATCATGGGGGATACGTCGCGTTGTTCCTGGCCCTTCAGCTCCATCAGCTTTTCCTTTGCCCAGTCTGGAAGGAATTCCTCCTTCAGGACGCCAATGAAGTCCGTCCGGTTCCACCGGGTCATCTCCCCGTCCCCCAGGCAGGTACAGCGGATGGAGCGGCCAATGGCGTTGGGGCGGCACCCGAAGCCGTCATGGGCCAGCCAGAGCTGGGCGCGTGCGTTCCAGTAGGACTCCTTCAGAGTATCCGGGGCGAGCACCAGCACTTTTCCCTCATAATTCAGTTTCTCGAAGGAATTCGGTTCGCACTGCTCCGGCCCGAATAGTTCCAGTCTGTCATACGCCTCCCGCACCTGGCTGATGAAGGCGTCCAGGCAGACGCCAGCGGTATCTACGGTAAAATAGCGGTTGTAGATTCCGTCATCCGGGATATAGGCGCTTTTCTGCCACTGGCGGTTCTCCTCACTGAGATACTGATCATACCCTGCGTCCCGGAGCGTGCTGGTCAGGACGAAGATGGTGCGCCGGAAGCCCCAGCGATCCAGAATACTCTGGGACGCCTCGGGCCGCAGGGAGCCATCCGTGTCGCTGCAGGCGCGGATGGCTCCCTCGATGTCTCTGGCGCAGGACACATTGGCTTGAAAACTCGCCTGCCAGAGCGATGATTCTCCCAGCCTGCGGGCATCCGCCTGGGGGTAGGGATAGAGGGACACTTCACGCTCCAT
>ERZ773225.2382-NODE-2382-length-19259-cov-5.183764_pt1 | contig 19259 bp, 19 predicted proteins | sample MGYA00580993_ERZ773225 | MGnify/ENA primary metagenome ERZ773225 (study PRJEB29015, sample SAMEA2737748) | human gut metagenome | biome: human gut; feature: human-associated habitat; material: faeces | place: China | collected 2012 ...
CAATGAACCGCCCGCCACTCGTTTCTATTTGTAAAAAAATGTAAAGATTTTTTAGATAACCCTAACGTTTTAGAAAATTATGCCGTTAATACCTGTATAATGTAACATTTTGGATAAAATGTTACATTATCATATTTTGATTGCCACAAACATTATTTATTAAGTTTTTTACCTGCTGCTTATTCTATATTTTATTAGAATAAGCTTTGTGCATTGGCCTGAATATAGCGGTATTCCTGAGAACATAACATTTTATCCAAAATGTTATGTTCTCAGGAAAGGAGAATGATGGACATAAATCAATATAGTATTTATTCGGCTGTTTCTAAAAATGAGAATAAAAATCAGGATGACCTGGCAAAAGCATCAGAAATAACCGCAATGCTTCATAAGTTTGATAATGCAGAAAATGCAAAAGAATGGCTTAAAGAAAATTTTCGGATTTCCGGTGATACAAAAAATTTACCTATAGCGTACGGCGTATGCATTACTACAAAGTCCAACAAAACATCATTTAACGTTATTGTGCAGCAAAAGAATAAGATAAAGACATTTAATTACAGCAGTCAAAATAAGGAGTAAAAAATGGAATTAACATCACTACAAACATCTCAAACAAGAACAACGACAAACAATTCGTCCCAGTCGTCAAAAGCCTCAGAAAGCAGCCAGCAGAGCAGTCCGACATTTAAATTTGATGAAGTATTGGATATCCTTTTAGAGGATGGATTTGATGCAACACTGGATAAATTAAAAGAATTAAAGTCAGAAGGTGTTATCTCTTCAATCAAAGTCACTTCTGATTCAACAACAGGAAAAACAACAATAAGCGGAGAGTACGATGGAGTTGAATACGAATTTATCGGAGTATTAAAAGGTGGAAATAATGATATTTCTGACTTATCAGATACAACCAATACTTCAACATCGTCTTCAAGCAGTAAACCGGCGGCTTCAGAAGAAACAAAAGAAGACAACGGTTCAATAGAAACAGGCGTTACAACCGGAGCATCCACAGATTGTATGGGAGAAACTTTTACAGCGTATGATGCAGCCTGGTATGGCTCCGACGGTCCGCAAATAAATCTGAAGGAAAACCTGATTACTGCCTGTTCAATCTATCCGGAGGTTATGCAGCCATTTGTTGATGCAGGACTTGTAAAAATGAACAAGTATGGAGATTATGAAATTGCAGACCAGGAAGCTGTTGATAAATTTTACGGCAACAGTAACTCAATCAGCATGGATGAATTAAAAAGAGCTGTTAACTGGACAGAATTTTGATGCTGAAAAAATCAAAGCTTATATAGAAAACCAAGAGCCGCTTGATAATGATAAAAGCTTTATTGAGAGTTTTCCGGAAGAAGGAATGGACGTAGATGAATTTATCCAGCTATATAGAGAATATCCTGATATACTTGATGCTTTTGTTCAGGCAGATCAGATTAATATCGGCCGATGGAATGAACTATATGATGGAGGAATAAGTGATTTCGCTACTGACGGCAAAATAACAAAAGAAACACTTGAAAGTTTATTAACAGATGGACATTTTGATACAGAAAAAATTCTTAAACACAAATATGGTAGTTATAGCTACGATAAATACAAAGAAAATTTAGAAACACTTAAAGCTGAGGTTGCAGAAAAACAACGAGCTTATTATGAAGCAGCTTTGAAGTATATGGATTATTTTAATTCTTTATCTTATTTAGAGCGCAGGGCATTGCAGGAAGACAGCAGCTCTACATACAGCTCTGTAGAATATTATCTTGAGCAATATAATGCAATTATGGACTCTGACGCTAACTCACAAAAGTTCACAAATCTGTGCAATGGTCTGCAATTCTATACAAATACAAGCAAGGGCAATTTGATTTTGGAAAAAGTCAAATTAACAAATCCAGAGCTGCTCAGCTAATTCAAAAAGCCCGTTTAAAACGGGCTTTTTTTTGATACTCTTTCAAAAACTTCTTCAAAACTTTCAATCGGCTCAAGCCTGTAACCGCAGTTTTCTGCAAGCGTGCCTCCCATCATAAACAGTTCTTCCTGCGGATAGCGTCTGCAAATTCCCGGACGCTTTTTATGTATCTTACACTTATTAGTTTCTTTATCAAGATTCATGCATTCGAATACAAGTCCGGTTTCGTCCTTATCAATAATTTTTAGATACGTATAAAACGGATGAAGTTTTTGAAGTTTCTTAAACTCTTCCTCTGTCTGTATAACGTTTTTATGCTTAACATAAATCTTCTGGCAGCATCTGCCGCAAGCATTACAGGAACCTACACGGTAATATTTTTTTCTTAATATATACAGGTAAAAGTATTTTTTTATTGCTTTAAATTTTTTGGTTAAAATATTGCCCCCTCACCCTACCCCTCTCCCTAAGGAGAGGGAAACAAAAACTTAAACATCCATAACTCTTGATTTTGCTAATTTATACTCGGAAGAATTTTTATTAGCCATCAGCATGGCCTTTGAGAAATACTTATTAGAAGTTTTAAAATCTCCATTGCTGTAATATGTTCCTCCTTTTTCGAGGCATATTCTTATAATTCTCTCCTCCGGATTTATGAAAGATTTCAGCCGCTCAATTCTCTCGCCGAATTCATCCTTCAAAGAATCTTTTAATATTACACAATTTTCGTATTCCAGAAGCGCCATATGGTAATTGTTATCAGCATCATACCTCTTAGCCCATTCCAGATGTCCCTGATAGCTGTACGCGTCAAAAGAATCATTTAACTCATTTATGAGCTTAACTGTTTTCAAATACTCCTGCTGGTTATGCAAAACAAGCGGAAGCAGCCTTCTCATTGTACAATAAGTAGCTGTATAATCTCCCAGATTAATATAAACTGACGCAAGTTTCTGAAGTACATCCAGAGAACGATGGTCTAAGCACATAGCCTGTTTTAGATATATTAAGGCATGCATAAAATCATTTTCTTCCAGATAAACTTTACCCAGAAGATGATTTATATCAAAGCTTACAGGCAAATTTTTTACTGCATATGTTAAGTATTCAATTGCTGACTTGTTATTTCTAGCTGAAATTGCTCTTCTTGCTTTCTGCAGCGACTCGTTACCAATCTCATTACACTTATCAATACTGCTTTTAATAACCTCGTATGAATTTCCTTTTTCTTTTGCGTACTTCAAATACTTTTCATAATAAAAAACTGATTGAAATTTCATACCTTTAGAAAAATATGAAGTTGCCAGATTAAGGCACACAGCTTCATCGTCAGGTTTATAAGCATAGGCTCCGGCCCAGTTTTCAATTGCATTTCTCAAATCCATGCGTTTATAAAAAATATTCCCCAGATAAAGATATGACGAATTTTTAAGCCCCTCTAGCGCAATAGATTTCTTAAAATATTCTTCTGCTCTGGTTAAGTCGTCAAGTTTATAATAACATCTGCCGATTTCGTAATATAATTTAAAGGAAATACTTGTATTAAGCAAACTCAAGTACAGCTTCAAAGCTTCCGAATATTTTCCGTTTTTGTAATGGTTTTTGGCTGCTTCAAGCGTTTTATTTTCTATATCAGAATTGTCCTGTACATAATAATCTGACGATACCATACAGGTATTCTATCATATTTACAAACTTAAATCATCCCATAATTTCTGATTTGTTACAAGACTTGAAAAAACATCATCTTCATAAACATCTACAACGCCCTCCTTGAAAAGCTCTTTAACCCTTTCAATATGTGACGTATCTTCCTTATCGCTGGTTGCTATTTTTGTAAACTTGTTAATATCCATATCACGCTGGAATAATTCCATAGCGCTCGAAGAAATCTCCGTTTTGTCAACATACGGATTAGAAGTGTATCCGCTTTTTTGAAGATTAGCCCTTACAGATGCAAGGTTAATGACATTGCTTGCATTCCCCAACTGTGAATTATTATATAATAACCCGTTATTATTATTGTTGATATTGTTGAACATGAGACCCTAATCTCCCCTATTATTTTACACCATTATCATCTATTTTCCGCTTTTTGTAATCAACTAAATAGATGATATTAGCAAATTTATTTTTTACCGGTTTTAAAATAAAAAAGAGGATAATTAAAATGCAAATTAACCATACCTGCACAGCCAGAGAAATGAGTATTATTAGAAAATACATCACAGGACTCAGCTACAAACTGAAAATGACACAAGATGAACTTGATAGTTTTCATAAAATAAGAACAAGAAAACAATTAGAGAAAAAATCATACGAATATATTGCAAAAAAGCTTGATATACCGTCAGAAATTCTTCCTCCGCTTGTTCAGGTTGAAGCGGATGAGCATGCAGACTATTCATATGCTTTTCTAGACAATGTAATTCAGGCAGGAATAAAATTAAGAACCCCAAAAACAGAAATATTAAGCGCTATAAGACATGAGTTCCAGCATTTCCTGCAAATTTGCAATATGCTGAGAACAGAAGGTTTAGGCAGCGAAGCCCAAAAGTATCTCACTCAAGAATCTATTGAGGACAGAAAAGATTTTATAACCATGCTGATAAAGAAATCCAATTTTAAAATCTTTGACCCGAAAGAATGTCCGGATGCAAAATTTCTTAACGGTCTGCGGGACGCCTTACACTTTAATGACATAAACCTGTTTAATGAACGATTTAAGCCTGCGGCAGAAGGTATAAAAAATATGTGGCAGCAGATTAGAACAGTTGCAATAAGTCACTGGGGAGCAATAAAGCAAGGCACTTATGAGGCAAAAACCAACAAAGAACTGTTTGAAGATTTGAAAAAACATAAACCGGATGAAGACATTTTCGATTGGGCAATAAGCAAATTGGAAAAAGATGCTATGCTGGCAGAAGATGTTGCATACAGAGAATACAACAAAATTGACCCGGGATGTTACATCAAAAAAGAAAAACAAATCTATGCTGCTCTAGAGAAGGATGAATTATATCAGGAGCTCCAGAAAATTGCACTTGATAGACAAAAAAAGAAGGAATTATAACAGTATCTGCGTACCGAGCATAATTCTATGAGAGTCTTTTGCAGCTTCATTCTGACAGAATACGTAGTTTAGAATAAGCCTTAACCCCTGACCTTTTATAAAGTAGTTTAAGCCCACAGAATACTCTCTTGATTTATTGTTATCAATTTCATGATTAGGGTCAAATTCATCATACCTTGCGAGCAGCTGTAATTTTTTAGTAAGCATATAGCCCAGTGTTGCATAAAAACCGCTGGCGTGCTTATCAACCGAATGACCGGACGGGCCGTTATACCCATTTGCATTTGCCCATTCGAAATTTGCCATAAAACGTTTGTAATCATACTGGACATGTGCACCTATAACACAAAAATTATTATCTCTGTGACCGGCATCCATACTTGTACCAACAAGTAATTTTCCATATTTACCATCAGTTTTGCCGAGTGGTTTTAAATCAACTCTGCCGATGAATTCAGCCCCCGGGAAAAATTCCTGAAAATAAGTATCAGAGCTGTAAACACCAAAATCATAATCAACAAGACTGTAACTTCCAGAAGCTCTTGCACCCAGTTTACGAACCGTACCAAAGTTTCTGGATATTTGCGAACGCGCAATAAATGGCAGAACAAACGGCCCATAGGCACCTTCCAAGCCCACAGGTGGACGTGAATGACCTACAAGAAGGCGGTGATGAGGTATTTTATTTGTTGCTACATACATATCTGCAAACAAATTCTGCACAAAATTTCTACTTGAAAACGGATTATAATTAAACATAATACGAGCATCTGCACTATTATCTTTAAAAAAGATATCATACCCCACATTAATCGTATTAATATCATAGTGGTTTGTTGTGTGTTCATGACTTAAGCCATCTTGATTAAACTGCAAACCAATATCGCCATTATAACCAGCCCAGAGCTGAGTATGATCAATAATTGAACCTTCGCCAAATTTCTTTGTCAAAACTTCTTGTAATAAATAAGTTGGTTTATCGTACTTCTCAACCTCAAGATGATAAACATCTCGAAGTTTTTCTTTTAAAGTTTTTTCTTCCGGCGCTCTTTGCTCTGTAATTGAAACAGACTGAGGAACTTCGATACTGTCTGTCTGTTCTTCCGGGGTTTCCAGTACTACTTCATCAAGCTGTTCTACAGTTTTTGCACCCTTTCGTGCGGCAAAAACCGGATTAATTGCTATAAATATTATCGCCAGTATTACAAGTAAAATCTTCTTTTTCATAACTATATTCTATATTTTTAGGGGAAAAAAGACCAACCCGCAAGGGGATTGGTCTTTATAAATTATATTAACGCTGCTGTCTGTGTTCTTCTCTTAAATAAGCTGTCCAGAATAAAAGTACAACAAATACAAATGCACCTACTATATTTCCTAATGTAACAGGAAGTAAGTTGTGCAAGAAGAACCCTTTCCAGGTCATAGTTGCCAGCTGGTCAGGAGTCATGCCGGAAGCTGCAACAATTGAAGGGAAATGCTTCATCAAAAGTCCGTTTGGAATAAAGAACATATTTGCAACAGAGTGTTCATAACCTGATGCAACGAATGTCATAATCGGGAAGAAAATTGCAAAAATCTTACCAATTACACGTTTAGAAGTTGATGCCATAAATATTGCTAAACAAACTAACCAGTTACAAAGAATACCTCTAAAGAATGCTTCTCCAAAAGTTAGATTGATTTTTGAAAAAGCAGTCTGCATAGCAGTAACACCCACTGCATCACCGCCGTTATGCCCCATTCCTGCGCCATAGATTAAACCTGCAACAAGTATAGAGCCTAAAAAGTTTGCAATGTATACAACAGTCCAGCTTCTCAATAATTTAAGAAGGCTTACTTTCTTTTCCAATACAGCAAACGTCATCATTACATTACCGGTAAATAATTCTGCACCGGTCAGCGCAACAATCATCAAACCTGTAGCGAATGTCATTGCTCCGATTAATTTAGTAAAGCCCCAGCCCATATTAGAATCACCTGTCATAACAGTTAATGATACCTGTGCGCCAAAAGCAATAAAAGCACCTGCTGCAATTGCAAGTGTGAACATTTTTGTTTTACTATAATCAGCCTTGCCAGTCATAACATTTTCACTTAATTCATGAACGGTTGCACTTGGTGTAAGGCTGTCTTGTGTGGAAATAACCTTTTCTTCTTCCATTTTTCCTTTCTCCTATGTATTAGTCCCAATCTAAACAATATAAATAGATGTATTCCAACGAACAGGAAACACAATATTTCTTAATCACATACTATTTAATGTTCAGCATAAAAAGGGTTTTGCTTAAATCCTTATTGATAATAGCACCTGAAAAAATTTATACAAGGGGGTAAATGCAAGGGGTAAATAAAGGGGGAAGAAAAATAGGAAATAAATTCAAATTTTTATAGTATTATTAATATATGAATTGTTTTTTTAGAGATCAGCAGGAAGCTTTATACAAAGCCACAAAACCCTATCAATACGTAGGCGGAGAATTTTTATCATACAATAAAGATTTTGACTCTGCTAAAGTAAGATTCGCATTTGTTTTCCCTGATAAATACGAAATCGGGATAAGTAATCTGGGCGTGAGGATTATTTATGACAGAGTAAATTCTCACCCCCGCATGATGGCCGATAGGGCGTATGCGCCGGAACCTGATTTCAAACCGGAATTTCTGTACGGCGTTGAATCAAAAAGAGCTCTCAAAGATTTTGACGGAGTTGGTTTTTCGCTTCAATACGAGCTTTCATATCCCACTGTTTTAAAGATGTTGGAGATAGGAGGAATAACCGTAAGAAATGATGAAAGACGTGATGATGAACCAATCATTTTAGCCGGCGGCCCTTGTACTTTTAACCCGCTTCCGCTTGCAGAATTTATTGATGTATTCTGTATCGGAGATGGCGAAGAAATGATGGTTGAGGTTTGCGAAGTTCTCGAAAAAACAAAAGGAATGCCGCGCAGACAAAGAATTGAGGAGTTGTGCAAACTCAAAGGCTGCTGGAGTGCCGGAACAAATCAAACTGTTGAAAAACGTATCGCACCTCTTACTCTTGAATACGCCGCCACATCCTATCCTATTCCTTTTTCAAGTTCTGTTCACGACAGAGCAATTGTTGAAATAAGGCGCGGATGCGGAAGAATGTGCAGATTCTGCCAGCCGGGACACGTTACGCTCCCAATTAGAGAACGCTCAGCTGAAGATATTATTAAAATAACAAAAGACCTCGTTAAAAATACGGGATATGACGAATACTCGCTTCTGTCGCTCTCATCAAACGATTATTCAAATATAAAAGATGTAATTAAAGAACTCGCTGTTGATTTTAACAAGAAAAAAGTTTCAGTTTCACTTCCGAGCCAGAGAATTGACGGCTTTAATTTGGAGCTTGCAAATCTTATGCACTCGGTTAGAAAATCAGGAATGACACTAGCTCCGGAAGCCGGAAGCCAGAGGTTGAGAAACCTTATTAAGAAAAATATTTCAGAAGAACAAATAATTAATGCTGCGCTTACGTTGTACGAAAACGGATGGTCAAAGATAAAATTCTATTTTATTGCAGGGCTCCCGACTGAAACTCTTGAGGACATGGATGAAATGGCGGAACTTTTGAACAAGATTAAGTACCGTGCAAAACTTATAAAACGTGAAAAAGATTTGAAACACGGATTTGAAATCACCTGTACGCTTTCAATATTTGTTCCTAAACCATTTACGCCTTTCCAATGGTGTCCGCAAATGGATTTAGACGAAGTTACAGCACATATAAATTACCTGAAAGAAAAAACAAAACATATCAAAGGGGTAAAAATTAACTATCACGAAAAGTTTGTTTCACAAATTGAAGCAGTTCTTACAAGAGGCGATGTAAACCTGTGCAAATACATAGAAGCGCTTTATAAAAAAGGATGCTACCTCGATGCCTGGGGTGAATATTTTGACAAAAATGTATGGAAAGAAACTGCAGATGAGTGCGGATTTTCTCTTGAAAAACTTGCCCAGAAAGAATACAGGCTTGATGAAACTCTCCCGTGGGATTTTATTAATGTCGGCTTAAGCAAAGAATGGCTGCAAAACGAGCATAAGGAGGCGTTAAAATGCGCTAAGTCTGGAGAAGAAACCAACCAGCCATTTATATTTACCCCCACATGTGAACACAAATGTGTTAGCTGCGGTGTCTGTCCTTCATTAAAAACCCGTAAAGTTCTTGCAAAACCTTTCAAAGCCTCAGAAGAAGCAGAAAAGATTTCTGCTATTGTACCTCAAGACCCTGCCAGAGCACATGTCGACCCGAATATTCCGGTTTACAGATATAGACTTACAATTACTAAAAAAGGACTTTTGAGATACTTTTCACACCTTGACTGGCAGAATACGTTCCATAAAGTCCTTGCAAGATGCGGTCTTAATATGGTTTATACTCTCGGATTTAATCCTACAATGAAGGTTTCAATGGGAATTGCACTGCCTCTATTCGCTCAGAGCGAAGGCGAACTGGTTGATATCGAAATTTATGATAACCTTAATGAAGAAGAAATAAAAGAAATTATTAATCCAAACCTTCCGCAAGGTGCAGAAATAACCGCTGTAAAGAGGATAGAAAGATATGCTAAGGCTGTAGATATTGAAGCTCAGTGGGCTGAATACCGCATAACTCCATATTATAAATCAAATGAAAATTCACTTTACAATTTTGAAAAATTTCGGTATGATGTAGATAAAGTTTTATCTTCAAATGAGATTTTAATCACGAAGAAAAACAAAAAAGGTTTTGAAAAAACAACAGATTTTAAGAAATCTATAGGTACATATAGATTTGAAGACAACAATCTGTTCATATGTCTAAAAACCGGTCAAGGGTCTGACATTCCTGCTCTGAGAGCTGATGACTTGATGAGATTGGTAAACCCTGATCAAATATTTGATATAACGAGAGTCAGATTTTTGAATGAAAGTTTAAACGAGATGTAAAAAGTACGTATGTACTTTTTACCCCATATAAGAAAAGGATTTAAAAACGATGAAAGAAACAGTCGCTAACAAAATAGTCATAGCCGAGCGCGATAATATTGCTGCGGTTATTGAAAAAGGAAAAGTTGCAGAGTTTTATGTTCACAGAGGAGAAATCATCCTCGGAGATGTTTACCTCGCTCAGGTTGAAAATATCTTACCGTCAATTGAAGCTGCATTTGTTAATGTAGGCTCTGATAAAATGGGCTTCTTACATGCTCAGGATGTTATGGGTAAAGGTGCTCTACAGGATAAGCTAAAACCTAAACAGAAAATAGTTGTTCAGGTTGTTAAAGAACCTGTAGGACACAAAGGCCCGAGAGTTACAACAGAAATTTCTCTACCGGGAAGATTTCTGGTACTTATGCCTAACGAACCGGGAATTAACGTAAGTAAAAAAATTACATCTGCAAAGGAAAGAGCAAGATTAAAATCAATCTTAAACCTGCTTAAACCGGTAGGTGTCGGGGTAATTGTAAGAACAGAAGCAGAAGGCCAGTCTGAAAGCGATATTCAAGAAGATTTAGAAATCCTGCTTGAGAAATGGAACAATATTATTACCTCTGCTGAAAGCATGACTCCGCCAAGCCTCCTATACAGAGATCAGGATTTACTATACAGAGTAATAAGAGAAGCTTGCAGTGAAGAAACTCAAGAAATCGTTGTTGACACAGCTTTTGCCTTAAATAGAGTTCAAAATATACTCCAGAACTGGCATATGAATAAAAACATCAACGTCACACTATACAAAGGTTCTGAACCGCTTTTAGTTGCAATGGATATCCACAAAGAAATTAAAGCAGCTCTGCAGATGAAAGTTAATCTGCCATCCGGCGGATATCTGTTTATTCAAACAACTGAAGCTCTTACAGTAATTGACGTTAACAGCGGTAAGTTTACAAACTCTGCAACTCAGGACGAAACAATACTGAAAACAAATATTGAAGCAGTCCACGAAATTGCACGCCAGCTCAGACTTCGTAACATTGGCGGTATGATTATCATTGACTTTATTGATATGACATCGCGCGTAGATAAGCTTGCAATGATGGAAGAACTTGAGATGGCAATTGAATCAGACAAAGCAAAACCGCAAGTCGGCCAGCTTTCTGATTTAGGCCTTGTAGAAATGACAAGACACCGTCAGGGACAGGCAATCAGTGAAATTTTTGCAAAACGATGCCCTCACTGTCAGGGTAACGGTTATATTATGGAAGATATTAAGTTTGCTTCTGCAACATCAGAAGGCGAATATCGTGCTAAAGCAGCAAAATTAAAACTTCCTATGGGTAACAAGAAGAAGTTTAATAATAACAATAACAAATTCAATAAGCCGGAAGAAGTTAAAGAACAGCAGCAGCCAATACAAGAAGAAAAACTTGAACAGGTCAGCGAAAACCCTTCTGTAACAGCACAGGCAGAAGTTAAAGAAATTAAGGAAGAAAAAGAAGTTAAAAAAGGCAGAGGAAGAAGCAGAAGCAAAAAAATCAAAGAGGCTGATGTTCTTGCAGAAAATACAGCTCAAACAGTTATTAACGAAGCTTCCGAAATAGCTCCTGTAATTGCTGAAAACGCTGCCGTAAAGACAGAAGAGCCGGAAAAACCTGTAGAAGTTCAATCAGAAGCGAAGCCGGAAGAAACCGAAGCTGAGGCTAAACCTGCAAAACGTACACGCAGACCAAACAGAAATTCGCAGAAAAGAACAAGAAAGACTGTTAAGAAAGATGCTGAAGAATAAAATTATTACAGTTTTACTTATGCTTACGCTTATATCGCCGGTCATGGCAGAGCCGGAGGGTATGGGAAACAGCACCATTCCTTATAAGCAGCCAGTAAGTAAAAGAAAAGTTGCAAAGAAATTCCTCGCTGCAATGGCCGGCGTTGGAGTTTCTTCAATTCTTCTATTTGTAACTTTAAGCTTATACAACAAAGTCCGCTCAAGCATTATTGAAGCTGCAAAAGAAATTCCGTCCAATGGTGAAACATCACTGGTAACACCGGAAAGTCTTACTGATGCAGTCAAAACTTTTTTAGAAAAAACAAAATGGGATAATTAAGTGGCTAGAGAATTTCAGTTCTACGTAGTTCCAACACCGATTGGAAACATTAAGGATATTACTCTTAGAGCAATTGAAACTCTAAAAGAGGTTGATTTTATTGCGTGCGAAGACACCCGTGTAACGCAAAAGCTCCTTAACCATTATGATATAAGAACTAAATGTATTTCTTATCATAAATACAATGAGCGTGAACGTGTTGATTTTTTCTTGAATGAGCTTAGGACCGGAAAAACAATAGCACTGGTGTCAGATGCCGGAACACCTATGATTTGCGACCCAGGCGGAGTTATTATACAAGAACTGGTGAAAAATGGATTCAGTGTAACCTCACTGCCGGGAGCGTGTGCAGTAACAACATTTCTCTCCAGCGTACCAAGAAGCTGTGAAGAATTTGCATTCATCGGGTTTATTCCGCGTACAGAAAAGCAGATTGAGGAAGCTTTAAAAAACTATACATCTATCAACACTGTATTTTATGATTCCCCGGAAAGAATATTAAAAACAATAAAGGTAATACAGAAAGTCCGGCCGGAAGCTGTTTTTGCCCTTGCAAGAGAGCTTTCTAAACTTTTTGAAGAGGTTGTAACAGGCAGTGCTGATGAAATTACCAAAAAATTTCAGGGTGGAATTAAGGGCGAAATTGTATGCATGGTTTATGCTGACGAAAACCCAGTTATCACTGATGTTGACTTTAAAATCAAAAAATTGCAGGAAAAAGGGTTTAAGGCTAAGGAAATCGCTGTAATCCTTTCTACGCTTTATAATCTGAATAAAAATGAAATTTATCAGAAAATTTTAAATGTGTAAACAAATGTAAATCTTTCTTTAAAAATCCTAAAGTTTTTTCGAAAAATGCCGATAAGTATAATACAGGCAAATACATTTATCGGAAAGGACAACAGGATATGTTAAAAAAGATTGCAACCCCAACAAACAATACTTTTAGCGGAGTTGAATTTATATTAAGAGGAGCTAAAAAACGCAGGGCGATGGCAGTATCTAATGCAGTTACAATTAATGCTGAATCAGGAATTCAGGTTAAGCTGCAGGCTGTGAAGTAGGGGTTAAAACATTTGGTTTTGATAAAAATATCTAGCCAAACGTTATATTTACCCCCTGTCTGTTAAGATAGTTGAGAGTATATTTTGAATCCTGATTTTTCAATCAGGATTTTAATTTGGAAAAAAAATATATTTATGTTATTATTAATATGTTGCCGAGGAAACGTGGCCGAGTAGGCTGAAGGCGGCACCCTGCTAAGGTGTTATATGGGGCAACCTGTATCGTGGGTTCGAATCCCACCGTTTCCGAATTTAAATACCGGATTTCAGATAACCTGAAATCCGGTTTAATTTTCATTTTAAAAAGTTTTTAAAGAGCAATAAAATTAGAACACCGTCTGATATATTCAGCAAGCTCGTCTGCCGAATATATTTTTCTGTATAAAATTTCTTCCGGCCACTTATCCAGACGATATCCTTTACTTAATAAAAACTCTTCTGTAAATAGTCTTGCGGCTCTGCCGTTACCATTAAGAAACGGATGTATCCTGATAACTTCTGAAAAAATATTTGCAGCATGCGTAAAGCAATCCATAGTATAGTAGTTTTTATTAATGTATTCATCCAGTTTTTTCAGGTCCTCGACCACATCTTTACTTGCAGAATAATCATTTACAACACTCTTCGGGGCTTTTGTCACGTGAAAGATTTGTCTTACGAGTTCGTCTGTTTCAGGCGTACGCAGCCTGCCGCCTATAAGCTCCTGCCCCGGAGTGTCTGCTAAAACTATTTTATGTAGTTTAACTAAATCCGCAACCTCTGGCTTGCGATTTTTTACAGATTCAATATAGTTGTATGCTTTAATCAATATAATGTATTGATTTGCTTTTAGTCAAAACAGAGTTACAATGTGTGTGACAAAACTTTTACCCAAAGGAGTTACTAATGAAGAAAGCGCATTGCGAGCAAAGTGCGAAGCGTAGCGTAGACACGTTTAACGCGAGCAAGCAAACAGAACTAAGAAAATAAATTCGACAATTAGAGCAAAAGATGTCAAAAAGCCCGAATAATATGAATAACGGCGGAAGTCATTTTCTTTATCATAGAGAGCAAATGATAAGGTTTAAACTGATGCAAGCAGGGATTTCACAGAAAAAACTTGCAAAACAAATGGCTTTGCCCCCGTTTCTGTAACCGGTTCATTCGGTGAATACGTCGAAGGAGGCGAGTTTAACGGGGACTTGAAATATGACTTCGTAAAAAATCAAATATTCGGAAAATTTGAACTTATTAATACAAGGTTTAAAAACTTCTTTGTTAGCAGAGCAAAAATTATTTCAGAGAAAGAAAAAATATACATAAAAGCTGACGGAACATATGAAAGCGAAAACTTTTTCTGTGATATAGATGCAAGCAACAAATTCAGTAAAAATATCATAATTTATAAAATGAATATGTTTTTAAACGAATTGATTATACGTAAATCTCAGAATTTTAGTTCTGGACATACTGACATTGCATCAAAAATTAAGGACAACGATATTAATATAGAAAATTGGGAAGTAAGAATAGGTAAAATAAAAAAAGACCGGATAGTTATTAAAAATATCGAACTGAATGGGAGTTTAAAAGATGATACTTTCAGGTTTTCAATGCCTGAGTTAAAGTTTGCAAACGGTACTTTGACTGCATCAGGCAGATATAATTTTGCAGACGCATCTTCTTGCATTGATTTTGCAGCTAAAAACATCGACTCCAATACAGCTGCAGATATGTTATTTAATCTTCCGGAGCAGGTAAATGGTACTGCTGATGCTATATTACATCTTAATACAGCTAAAAATTTACAAGAGATTAAAGCTTGTGCATGTTTTCAGATTAAAGAAGGATTTTTGCCGCAGCTCGGAAGTACTGAATTTATGTTAAAAAATTCGAAAAAGATAAAAATAGCAGATTTAACAAATGCAGATTTGACGAGTAAAAAAGCACTCCAATCTAATATTAAAGGTTCTCTCTATGTAGATAATTCAAAGCTCAAAGATATTAATCTCACGTCACAGCAAAAATTTCTATCATTATTTATCGAAGGCGATTACGATATTGAACAACAATTTGCAGATTTAAGCTTGTACGGCAAATATAATAAAGAAGCTCCTAAGGGTATAAAAATATTATTTATACCGCTTAACTGGATATTAAATATTGTTTTCCGTCCGGAAAGCACAATGGATTTATACAAAGATAAACTTGATAAAATTCCATCAATAGAATCTGATGCTTCTAAAAATGCTTATTTCAGAGTAAAACTTTCAGGCGATTTGAATAACGGAAATATTGATGTTGAACTCAAAGGTATTAAATAGGTTTGCAAAAAAAGTGTGCTTAAAATAAAATTAGTATGAGGGTCGTAATTTGGAACATTATACTAAAACACTTCCATATGAGCTGGAATTAACATCAAGAGTGCTCCATGAAGCAACAAGATGTTTTTTTGAATTGCAAAAATTTCCAATCTCTCAGGAAGAATTTATTATTCTGGACTGCCTCTACATTAACCCTAATATAATACAAATGGAAATTGCCAAATTGATTTTAAAAGGCCGAGCACACACAGGTAAATTCCTTAAATCTCTTGAAGAAAAAAAACTTATTACAAGAACACCTGTAAAACAGGGGTCTAAAATTGTAATGCAAATTAAAATTACTGATAAAGGGCTGAAAACCTACAGAAAAATAGCTAATGCTCTTGATGAGCATATAAAAGATGCCAGTGCAGGTTTAAAAATAAGGATAAATGATGTAATTTCTGCACTCCAAACAATTCGTGAAGATGCTGTCACTAAATTCAATATTAAATTTGAATAAATAAAAAACTTGCAAATTCACAAAATATATGCTTTAATAACGTGTAGAAAAATCTACACGTTGACGGAGGTACTATGTCGGAAGAAGCATTAAATGGACACGAGGAGTGGAGTTTCAAGTTAAATCCGTGGATTACAATGGTACCTCTTATGCTATCCATATTTATGTATGCGCTGGATGAAACGATTTCGAACGTAGCGCTTCCTTATATGGCAGGAACATTTTCAGTAAGCCATAATGAATCAACCTGGATAATTACGAGTTATCTTGTAGCAAGCGGCATTGCAATTCCGGCAGTTGACTTTTTCAGCAAACTCTTCGGTCGAAAACAGTATTTTATGCTGAGTATAGTTGTATTTACGATTGCGTCAATTTTCTGCGGAATATCAAATTCCATGACAATGATGCTGTTTTCAAGAATTCTGCAGGGCGTTGGAGGGGGCGGAATTATGCCTATTGCGCAGGCTATGATTTTCGAAATTTTCCCGAAAGAAAAGCTTGCGTCAGCAATGGCAGTATTTGGACTTGGTGTAATTATGGCTCCGATTATGGGGCCGGCTTTAGGCGGATGGCTGACTGAAAATTTTTCGTGGCCGTTTATTTATTTTATAAACATTCCTTTTGGTATCCTTGCGCTGTTTCTTGCACATCAATATGTAGAGGAGCCGCCTTATTCCAGAAAACAAAAAAATGTTACGATGGACTTTTCAGGTTTCTTTTTCCTTGCCTTATGGCTGCTAACTCTCCAGATAGTACTTGATAAAGGTAATGATGCAGACTGGTTTAATGCAACCTGGATTTGTCAGTTATTTACAGTTTCAATGCTTGCCTTTTTTGCATTTGTATATGTTCAGATAAAGAAAGGTAAAACAAAAACAGGTTTAATTGATTTATCAATAATGAAAAATCACAACTTTTTGATTGGAACAATGGGACAGGTTATATTAATGGGCGTTATGATGTCATCAGCATCTATATTGCCGTCAATGCTTCAATCACTAATGGGTTATACCTCTTTCCTAAGCGGTATTTCAATGGTTCCAAGGGGAGCAGGATGTTTTCTTGCCTCAATAATTTGCGGCATTTTTGTATCCCGCGTAGGAATTAAACCTGTTGTGACAACCGGTTTAATCATACTTGCCGGAGCAGGGCTATTATTCGGAGAAATAAATACATCTATCTCGCTGGTAGACATTGCATTTCCAAACTTTGTATTCGGCCTTGGTATGATTATGGCAATGGTACCGCTTGCTAATATTTCTTGTGCAACATTATCAAATGAAGAACAAACTAATGCAGCAGGTGTGCAAAATTTACTAAAAAATACTGGAGCTGCAATCGGGACATCAATTGCAACAACAATGATTACAAGATTTTCCCAAATGCACCAGAATATGATGATAAAATCATTGACAGAAACAAATGGCGTTTATGCAGAGAGATTAAACTCAATGATTTCTTCATTTATAACTCAGGTCGATCTTCCGACAGCAACACATATGGCTCAGGCTCAGATACATAATATACTTAGACAGCAGGCAACGTTATGGGGTTATGTCGAAACCTTTAGATACTTTGCTGTCGCAGTAATCCTGATATTGCCGTTTGTCTGCTTCCTGCACGATAGCGTAAAGGCAGAAAAAAAGCAAAAACAAGCATAAAATAAAAAAGACAATAACTTATTGTTACTGTCTTTTTTATGGTGGGCGTTAGAAGACTCGAACTTCTGACCCTCTCCTTGTAAGGGAGACGCTCTACCAACTGAGCTAAACGCCCGTATACCGGCTGTCAACATAGATTATATTAAAACAAAAAAAATTTAATGTCAAATACTTTGTTTTAATAATCTAATTAGCGTATTTAAAAACCTCTTCAAATTATATACAATACTAGAAAAAGAAAGGAGTTTTGAACCATGGAAATCAAAGTTGTTCAAGATGCAAAAAGTATTGAAGCCGATATCCTTGTTGTTAACAAGTTTGAAGACGAAAATACAACTAATGAGCTTGCCAACAAATACGCTGTTGAGCAAGATAATTTTAAAGGCAAATTCGGAGAAACCTACCTTTTGCCAACTTATGGAAAAGAAATCTACAGAAAAGTCCTCGTTCTCGGGCTGGGGAAAAAATCAGAATTTAACCCTAATAAAATGAGAGAAGCTATAGCAAAAGCAGTTAAAAAAGCCATGCAAATGGAAGCAAAAAAACTAGCATTCTCTCTCGATGGAATTGAATTTGATTACTCAGAACAATTCACAATGGGTGCTTTCATTGGAGATTATGCTTTTGACAAATACAAGTCAGAAAAGAAAGAAAATAAAGTACAAGAAGTTTATGTACAAGCAAATGCAGAGATTGTTAAAAAAGCTGAAAAAATCGCTTCTGCTATGGCTTTCGCCAGAAACCTTGCAAACGAACCCGCTCAATTTGCAACGCCGACAGAACTTGCAAATATAGCATGTGATTTCGGCTTAGATACTGTTGTGTACAATAAAGAAGAATGTGAAAAATTAGGCATGGGAGCATTCCTCGCAGTAGCAAAAGGAAGTTCGCAAGAACCGAAATTTATTCACATGAAATATCAAGTAGACAACCCGAAAAAGAAAATTGCTATAATCGGTAAAGGTATTACTTTTGATAGCGGCGGACTTGACATAAAGCCTGCATCATCTATGCTTTCAATGAAAGACGATATGTCAGCTGCTGCCTGCGTACTTGGAGTAATGAGTATTATAAGAGAATTCCACCCTCAGGTTGAAGTTCACGGCATTATCGCAGCGTGCGAAAACATGCCTGGCTGCAGCGCTTACAAACCGGGTGATATCTTAACAGCCAAAAACGGCAAAACAATTGAAGTTGATAACACAGACGCCGAAGGCAGATTGACCCTCGCTGACGCACTCTGCTACGCCTGCGAATTAGGTGTTGATGAAGTAATAGACCTAGCGACCCTGACAGGAGCCTGCATGGTTGCACTGGGTACAAATGCAGCAGGTATTATGGGTAACGACGATACTCTTGTTAAAAACCTTATAAACACCGCTGAGCGAAACGGTGAAAAGTACTGGCAGCTGCCTCTATGGGATGAATACTTTGACAGCCTGAAAAGCGATATAGCAGATATGAAGAATACCGGCTCACGATGGGGCGGAGCTTCTACAGCAGGAGTGTTCCTGCAAAAGTTTGTAAAAGACGTTAAGTGGGCACACATTGATATTGCAGGAGTTGCCTTCTTAGATAAACCTCAAAAAGAATTCATAAAAGGCGCAACCGGCGCAGGTGTGCGAACACTTCTGAATTATATTCTAGAGCAGTAATTATTAAGAGTGGCGGGATGCT
>ERZ773225.2390-NODE-2390-length-19212-cov-14.275669_pt1 | contig 19212 bp, 17 predicted proteins | sample MGYA00580993_ERZ773225 | MGnify/ENA primary metagenome ERZ773225 (study PRJEB29015, sample SAMEA2737748) | human gut metagenome | biome: human gut; feature: human-associated habitat; material: faeces | place: China | collected 2012 ...
CAACCGTTTCTCCAACAGCAAGCGCGATCTGCCCACACTGTTCGAGAAAACTGCCACCGAGCTGGGCATCCGTCACAAGCTGATCCGGCCCTACACGCCGCGCCAACAACTTGCCCATGAGACCCCTCCGCTGGCTCTCGCCTAATGAGTTCGCTGTCCAATATGTTTGACAAACCTACACGGGGGCGAAATGTTCAAAAAAAGGTAATGACTTTTCCCCTGCGATGGGTTACAATAGACCCACTTGAATCGTATTGGAGGAATTTCCCCTTGAAAAAGCTCTATACCGCGGTGGACCGCTTCTGCGCCCGGCACCCCCGCTTTGGCATCCCGGACCTGATGCGCTGGATCGTCATTGGCAACGTGGCGGTGTACGTTCTGATGCTGCTGACCATGCGCGCCGACGCCAACGCCCTGTCCTTCCTGTATCTGGACGGCAGCAAGGTCCTTCGGGGCGAGATATGGCGCATCGTCACCTTCATCTTCGTCCCCGCCAGCAGCAGTCCCTTCTGGCTGGCCGTCAGTCTGTACTTCTACTACTGGATCGGCACCTCCCTGGAGCGCCAGTGGGGCACCGCCCGCTTCAACCTCTACTACTGGAGCGGCGTCCTGCTGACGGCCATCGTCACCATCGCGGCCTCCGCCATTTCCGGCACAGGCTATCCCGTGGGCGGCACGGAGTATGTGAACCTGTCCATGTTCCTGGCCTTCGCCTTCCTGTTCCCGGACACCCGGCTGCTGCTGTTCTTCTTCATCCCGGTGAAGATCAAGTGGCTGGCCTGGCTGGATATCGCGGTGTTCGTCATTGGCATTGTGCAGTCCCTGCTGGCCGGCAGCTGGCTGGGAGCCATCCTGCCGGTGGTGGCGCTGCTGAACTTCCTGGTGTTCATCTGGCCCGCTATTGACGCCTTTATCCGGCAGCAGAAATATCGCCATAACCCCCAGACGGTGAACTTCAAAAAGGCCGTACGCCAACAGCAGCAGCAGCGGGGCTATCACCACAAGTGCGCCGTCTGCGGCCGCACGGACACGGACTATCCCAACCTGCAGTTCCGCTATTGCAGCAAGTGCGCCGGGTACCGCTGCTTCTGCCAGGACCACATCTTCTCCCACGTGCACTTCACCGAGGAGGACCAGTAATCCCCATAACGAGCTCCCCCGCCCGCAGGCAGCTTCGGCTGCCCCGGACGGGGGAGTTTATTTTTTATGCCTGCGCGCGGAACACGTCCTCAAACTCCTGGGCGGTCATGGTCTCATGCTGCAGCAGGAACTGGGCCACCTGGTCCAGCTGGGGGCGATACTGCTCCAGGATTTTCCGGCAGCGGCCATAGGCCTCGTCCATGATGCGGCGGATCTCCTGGTCCATCTCCGCCGCCGTCTCCTCGGAATAGGGGCGGGTCTGGGCCATGGACTTGCCGATGAACACCTCGTCGTGTCCGGCGTCGAAGGCCGCGTTGCCCATGCGGTCGGACATGCCGTAGGTCCCCACCATCTTCCGGGCCATCTGGGTGGCCCGGCTGATATCGTTGGAAGCGCCGGTGGAGATATCCCCCAGCACCAGCTGCTCCGCCGCCCGGCCGCCCAGCAGCCCGGCGATGTTGTCCAGCAGATAGCTGCGGGAGAGGTACGACCGGTCCTCGTCCGGCAGATAGATGGTCATGCCCCCTGCCTGGCCCCGGGGCACGATGGTGATCTGGTGCACCGGGTCCAGATCCGGCAGAGCGTGCATCACCACGGCGTGGCCCGCCTCGTGATAGGCGGTAAGCCGCCGCTCATGCTCGGGGATCACCCGGCTGTGCTTCTCCGGCCCGGCGATGACCTTGATCACGGACTTCTGCAAATCGTCCATGGTGATGGCCTTCTCGTCCCGCCGCCCGGCCAGCAGAGCCGCCTCGTTCAGCAGGTTTTCCAGGTCCGCCCCGGTGAAGCCGGAGGTACCCTTGGCCAGCTTGTCCAGGTCCACGTCCTCCGCCAGAGGCTTGTTCCGAGCGTGAACGGCCAGGATGTCCCGGCGGCCCTTGATATCCGGCAGCCCCACATAGACCTGCCGGTCAAAGCGGCCGGGCCGCAGCAGGGCCGGATCCAGAATGTCCACCCGGTTGGTGGCCGCCAGGACCACCACGCCCTCGTTGGCGGTGAAGCCGTCCATTTCCACCAGCAGCTGGTTCAGGGTCTGCTCCCGCTCGTCGTGGCCGCCGCCCAGGCCGCTGCCTCTCTGGCGGCCCACGGCGTCGATCTCGTCGATGAAGATGATGGCGGGGGAATTCTGCTTGGCCTGGCGGAACAGGTCCCGCACCCGGCTGGCGCCCACGCCCACATACATCTCCACAAAGTCGGAGCCGGAGATGGACAGGAATTTCACCCCCGCCTCACCGGCCACGGCTTTGGCCAGCAGGGTCTTGCCGGTACCCGGAGGGCCAACCAGCAGCACGCCCTTGGGGATTCGCGCCCCCAGGGCCAGATACTTGTCCGGCTGGCGCAGGAACTCCACGATCTCCCGGAGCTCCTCCTTCTCCTCGTCCTCACCGGCCACGTCCTGGAAGGTGACCTTGCTGTCCTGGGGGGTGTCCTGCACCCGGGCGTCGCCGAAGTGGGACATCCGGTCCTGGGCCCCGCCGGGGCCTGCCCCGGTCATCCGGGCCATCAGGTTCATCAGCAGGATGAACCCCAGGATCACCAGCACATACGGCAGCAGGAGCTGCAGCCAGTTGGTGGAGTGGTCGGCGTGATAGGTATAGTCCCGGATGATGCCCTGGTCGTGCTGCTGCTGCACCAGGTCGTTCAGATCGTCGTAAAACACCTGAAAGTCATACAGGTCGCAGCTGACGGTGCTGCCGTCGGACAGCTTGGCGGTGAGCCGGGTGTCGCTGATGGCGAACTCCTGCACCTTTTCGTCCAGAAACAGCTGCCGCACCTGGGCATAGCTGACGGCGTCCTGACTGCGCAGGCCCGAGGCCAGGTAATACACCAGGCACATGGCCAGCAGCACCAGCAGGACGGCCCCCCAGCTGAATCTTCTCTTGTTGGCGGTCAAATAAAGGCCCCCTCTCTTTTAATGGATCACCCGGACGCCCCGCCAGCTGTTGTCCGGCAGCACCGATATCCCCACCATTACCTTGGCCCGGATGTTGTCCACGGAGATATACGGCTGCTTCCAGGAGCGGGCGTCGTTGGAGCCGGTGCGGTTGTCGCCCATGAAGAACACGCAGCCCTCCGGCACCAGGAAGCTGGCGCTGCACTGGGTGATGCCCTGCCGGGGCAGGTACGACTCATCCAGCATCTCGCCGTTGATATAGGTATACCCGTCCTGGAAGGTGATCTCGTCCCCGGGCAGGCCCACCACGCGCTTGACCAGCAGCTTGCCCAGCTCATCGCTCCAGAAGGTGACGATGTCCCCCCGCTGGGGCGTGGGGTCCGACACCATATACGGCAGCTGCCACGAGATCAGCAGCGTGTCCTCGGGAATGGTGGTCTCCATGGAGCCGGAGGGCACCCAGCTCAGCTGGAAGATCACCTTGAACAGCACCACGATGACCGCCACGGTGACGATCAGATATCCCCAGTTGTTCCAGAAGCCGCCCCGGGACTCCGGGGCCAGACGCTTGCCCCCCACGGGGCGGTTTTCATGTTCCTCCACGGCGATGCTCCTCCCTTCGCTCCCCCTCTGGCGGATTGGAATTACTTGCTATAGACCTCCGGCTTCAGCACGCCGATATAGGGCATGTTGCGGTACTGCTGGCAGTAGTCCAGGCCGTAGCCCACCACGAACTCGTCAGGCACCACAAAGCCGGACAGGTCGGCGGTGATGGCCTTCTCCCGGCGGGCGGGCTTATCCAGCAGGGTGACGATGGTGATGCTCTTGGCTCCCTTGGCCAGCATGTAGTCCTTCAAAAAGGCCAGGGTGTTGCCAGAGTCCAGAATGTCCTCCACCACGATGATGTCCCGGCCGGAGATATCCCGCTGCAGGTCCCGGGTGATCTGGACGCAGCCGGAGGACTTGGTGGCGTTTTTATAAGAGGACAGGCCGATGAACTCCACCTCGCTTTTCAGCTGAGCGGCCCGGACCAGGTCCGCCATAAAGATGAAGCAGCCGCTGAGAACCCCCACAAACATGGGGTTCTTGTCGTGGAACCGGTCATACAGCTGGTCTCCCAGCTCCTGGGTGCGGTTGCGGATCTCGTCCTCGGTGATGAGGACCTTCAGGATATCCTGATCCATGTTGCTCTTAGCCATTGCGGTTTCCTCCATTTGTTGTTACGGTGATCTCCATATTTTGGCCGGACTCCTCCGGCAGAAATTCCATGTCCGTGCCCACGCCCCACACGGCGGCGGGCCGGTCCCCGACGCACAGCACCGGGACGCGCTGCCGCAGCTCCGGAGGGATTCCCCGGTCCGCCAGCAGGCGCTTGACGCTGCGCCCGCCCCGGCTGCCGGGAAGGGTCAGCCGCTGGCCCCCGGTATAGGGGCCCACGGACAGCGCACCGTCTATCTTATCACAGTTCAGAACAATTGTATCGCTTCTGCGAGAAAAATTTCCGGCGGTTTTCCGGACGGAAATTGTGTATTCTCCCCAAAAATTCTTCCCTGGGTGCAGGACCACGGGGGCAAGCGGCGGCCCGGGGGGCAGAAGCGTCAGCGTCTGCCCCCGGCACACGGCGCAGGCCCCGGTCGGCAGGGTCAGCATACCGCCCCCCTCCAGCAGATCGGCCAGCGCCCGATAGTGGGCGGCGGTGAAGTCCTTCTTCCCCACCGGCAGCCGCTCCGCCAGCAGGCGCAGGGCCCGCAGCCGCAGCACCTCCGGCGCTGACCGCAGCCGCTGCCGCCCGGCGGTAAGCCCCGCCGCAGGCAGATAGTCCGCCGCCAGGGAATCCAGAAACGCGTCCTCCTGCCGCAGCAGCTCCGCCGTGCGGCAGATGTTGGCGACGGCCCCGTCGTGAAGCTCCGCCAGCCGGGGCATGACCTCCCGGCGCAGCAGGTTCCGCCGCAGGGCGGTGTCCCGGTTTGTCTCGTCCTCCACGTGGGACAGACGGTGGACTTCCAGGTATGTCTCGATGTCCTCCCGGGAGGTTTCCAGCAGGGGGCGGACGATCCGGCCCCGCACCGGGGGGATCCCCGCCAGGCCCTGCATCCCGGTGCCCCGGACCAGGTTCAGCACCACCGTCTCCGCCTGGTCGGCGGCGTGGTGGGCGGTGGCGATGCGCTGGGCCCCCAGCCGGTCCGCCGTGCGGCGGAAGAAGTCGTACCGGGCCATGCGCCCGGCCTCCTCCAGCCCCACGCCCCGCTCACGGGCCAGGGCGGGCACATCCGCCCGCTCCACCGTCAGGGGAACGTCCAGCTCCCGGCACAGCTCCTCCACAAAGGCCACGTCCCGGCCCGCCGTGGGCCGCTGGCCGTGGTTCAGGTGGGCCGCCGCCACAGTGAAATCCCGGGGCATGGCGGCCAGATAGTGCAGCAGACACACGGAGTCCCGCCCACCGGACACGGCCACCAGCATCACCCCGCCGGAAGGCGGCAGCATATGCCACCGCTCCATAAACGGGCGCAGGTCCATCAGCTCTCCTCCTGATAGCGGTTTTCCAGGGTGCCGAAGGAGGTGTATTCCGGCAGCCACCGCAGCTCCACCTTGCCGGTTTCCCCGTGGCGGTTTTTGGCCACGATGCACTCGGCAATGTTGCGTTTTTCGGAATCGGAATTGTAATAATCGTCCCGGTACAGGAACATCACGATGTCCGCGTCCTGCTCGATGGCGCCGGACTCCCGGAGGTCGGACAGCATGGGCCGCTTATCGTCCCGCTTCTCGTTGGCACGGGACAGCTGGGACAGGCACAGCACCGGCACCTGCAGCTCCTTGGCCATGATCTTCAGCATACGGCTGATATCCGACACCGCCTGCTGGCGGTTTTCGCCGCTGTAGCCCTTGCCTCCGGCAGAGGTCATCAATTGCAGGTAGTCGATGACCACCAGGCCCAGGTCGTCCAGCCGCCGGCACTTGGCGTTCATATCCGCCACCGTCAGCAGGGGGTTGTCGTCAATGCGGATGTCCAGGCGGCTGAGGGTGGACGCCCCCTCGGCAATGCGGACCCAGTCGCTCTCCCGCAGGTTCCCGGTGACCAGCCGGGTGTTGTCGATAAGCCCCTCCCCAGCCAGCAGCCGGGTCACCAGCTGCTCCCGGGACATTTCCAGGGAGAACACGGCCACGGTTTTCCGGCTGGCCTTGGCGGCGTTCACCGCCACGTTCAGGCCCATACTGGTCTTGCCCATACCGGGGCGGCCGGCCAGCAGCAGCAGGTCCGACTTATTCAGGCCGTTGATCTTCCGGTCCACGTCGGAAAAGCCGGTGGTCAGGCCCGGCATGGTCTCGCCGCCTGCGGCGGTAAGCTCCCCCAGCCGTTCCAGCACCGCCTGCAGCACCATGCTGATGGGCACCATGTTCTGGGCGCTGCGGCCCCGGCGGATGGCATAGATTTTCTGCTCCGCCGCCTCCAGAACGGCGTTGGCCTCGCCGGTGCCCTCCTGGACCATGGCGGTGATGTCCGCCGCGGCGGAGGCCACCGCCCGCAGCAGGGCCTTTTCCCGGACGATCTTCACATACTCCATGACGTTGGCGCTGGTGGGGGTCACCTCCATCAGCTGGACCAGATACCCCCGGGTGTCGTCGGTATACAGGCCGCTACGCTCCATCTCCCCGGCCACGGTAACGCCGTCGATGGGCTTGGAGTACACGAACATGGAGTAAATCGTCTCGAAAATCTCCCGGTTCTGGCGCAGGTAGAAGTCCTCGGGCTGGAGCTTGTCCATGACGTCCTTGACGCAGTCGGCGTCGATGAGCATGGAGCCCAGCACCGCCTGCTCCGCCTCCGGGGAGTGGGGCGCCTGGCGGATCAGTAATTCATCCACGGAAACAGCTCCTTTCGTTGGGTGCTTTCGCTCCCGGTTACTTGGCCTCGCAGACCAGAACGTTCACCAGGCCGCTGATCTCGAAGCCCAGCTTGGCCTTGACCTGATAGCTGCCGAAGGACTTGATGGCGTCCGGCAGCACCAGCTTCTTGCTGTCCAGCTCCAGGCCGAACTGCTCCTTCAGGGCGGAGGAGATCTCCTTGGTGGTGACGGAGCCGAACAGCTTGCCGCCCTCGCCGCCCTTGCAGGGGATCTTCACCTGGATGCCCTTGAGCTGCTCGGCGATGGCCTGTGCCGCCGCCTTGGCCTCGGCGTCGGCCTTGGCCTTGGCCTTTTCCTGCAGGCGCATGGTGTTCATGGCGTCGGCGGTGGCGGGGATGGCGTCGCCCTTGGGCAGCAGGAAGTTGCGGGCATAGCCCTCGGCCACCTCGATCATCTGGCCCTTCTTGCCCTTGCCCCGGATATCCTTCTGCAAAATCACTTTCATGGTTGGTTCCTCCTATTGTGTCATATGATTTCTTATTTTTCAAAATACTCGTCGATGGCCCGCAGCAGCGCCGTCCGGGCCACGGCGATATCGGGGACGTTCAGCTGTCCTCCGGCGGTGGTGGAATTGCCGCCGCCGCCCAGGGTCTCCACGATCACCTGCACGTTGACCTCCCCCAGGGACCGGGCGGAGATATACACCCCCTGGTCCTTGGGATACAGGACGAAGGAGGCCCGGATGCCCTTCAGGGTCAGCAGCTCGTCGGCGGCCTTGGCGGCCGTGACCCGGTCGCAGGTGGTGTCCAGCGCCGCCACCGCCAGGTCCCCGTGATACAGCTGGGCCTGCCGGATGATGTCGTACCGGGCGATCATGGACTTCAGGTCCCCCTGGAACATCCGCTGCACGTCGGAGGTATCGGCCCCGGCCCGGCGCAGATACGCCGCCGCCTCAAAGGTGCGGCCGCCGGTGCGGTTGGTGAAGTTCTTGGTGTCCAGCACGATGCCCGCCAGCAGGGCCTCCGCCTCGCATTTGAGGATGTCCCCCGGCTCCACCAGGTACTGCAGCAGCTCCGTCACCAGCTCCGAGGCCGACGAGGCGTAGGGCTCGTGATAGTTCAGGGCCATTTTCTCGATATAGCTGCTGCCTCGGCGGTGGTGGTCGATAACCGCCACCCGGTTGCAGGTCTCCAGCAGCTGCTCGGACTCCACGCTGCCGGGGCGGTTGGTGTCCACCACCACCAGCAGGGTGCCGGGCTGCACCTTCAGAAACGCCTCGCTGCCGGTGAGGAAGGCCCCGTGATACTCCGGCTGCTCCACCAGCTTGCGCAGGATGGGGTGGGCGGCGTTGTTCTCGGTGTCGATGACGATCTGGCACTTCTTCCCCCGCTTGCGGGCGATGCAGCACACGCCTGCCGCCGCGCCCAGGGAGTCCATGTCCGCATAGCTGTGGCCCATGACGTACACCTGCCGGGCGTCGTCCATCAGCTCGCCCAGGGCGTTGGCCATGACCCGGGACTTCACCTTGGTGCGCTTTTCGGTGCTCTTGGCCCGGCCGCCGTAAAACTGGAAGTTCAGCCGGTCCTTCACCACCGCCTGGTCGCCGCCCCGGCTCAGAGCCATCTCCAGGGCCAGGGACGCGTTTTTGAACAGGGCGTCGAAGCTGTCGGCGTCCCGGCCCACGCCGATGGACAGGGTAGCCGCCACGCCGCCGGCCGCCACCTCCCGCACGGTATCCAGCACGGCGAAGCGGTGCTGGGCATAGTCGGAGTAGCTGCGCTCCTCGAACACGAACAGATACCGGTCCCGGTCATAGTGCAGCATCAGGCCGTCGGCCCCGGCGGACCACTGATCCAGCTTCTCCTCCAGCTGGGCCAGCACCGCCGATCGCTTGCTCTCCGGGCAGGCCTTCATCAGGTCCTCGTAGTTATCCACCATCAGGATGGCCACCACCGGCCGGGTCATCTGTAAGGTCTGGCGCAGCTGTTCGGAGTCGGTGACGTCCATCCAATAGGTGGTGGCCATGGTGGCGGGGGTATCCGGCGTGGGGCGGGTCAGACCGCCGTACACCCGATAGATCCGGTGGTTCCACACCACGTGCTCCGGGCACTCGTTTTTCCCCTCCATCAGCCAGCGGACGGAGAAGGTGGGCACCACGGCGTTGAGGTGGGCGTCAAACACGCCCTCCTTCTGCTCCGTCAGAGCCAGGAAGCCGTCGTTGCACCACACCACGGCCTGGGTGTCCATGTCGAACACCATCATGGGAAGCGGGGCAAAGAGCATGTTGCTGGACCGGGCGGAGTCCATGCCCCCGGTGAAGCGGTCCATGTACTGGCGCATGCTCTGCTGCACGGAGCGGCTGCGCCGCCGGGCGATGATCAGCAGCACCACCGCCGCCGCCCCCTCGCCGATGGCCAGCCGCACATCGAAGGGGATGGCCGCCAGGGCAAACAGCACCAGGCATATGAAATACAGGGTAACGTTGGTGCGCAGGATATTGGTGAGCTTTTTGTTCAAGGGTGTTCCCTCCCTCAGGCATACAGATCCACTTTACAATAGTTGATTTTCTATTATAGCATATCTTCCCGCCGTTCACAATGGATTTTCCGGGGATTTTTTGCCCCTGTCGAAGGCCCGGGGAAAAAAGCGAAGGGAAACACTGTACAAACCCGGATGAATGTGCTATACTATGTATAATCGTTCCGGCCCACAGGCCGGAGACGGACGTTTTTGTATGCTGAGCGGGGGCGGCGGGCCCTCGCGTTCATGTATAACCGGGACGCGCCGGAGGTCCACTCCCTCCCTGCGCCTCCCTCCCCTTTTCCACCACGGCAGACGGGCGCTCCTTCCGGGCGCCGGCGGCGATGCAGGGCCGCCGGGCGGACGGATGCGTCCCGGTTTTGGTGCGCCCATTTTCCGGCGCACAGCCCTGGGGGAAAGGGCCGCACCATCCCATCAAATACTGAATTTCTAAAAGGAGAATCATCTGAAAATATGGCAGAAAAACTGAAAATCATCCCCCTGGGCGGTCTCAACGAGATCGGCAAGAACATGACCGCCTATGAGTACGGCGGCGAGATCATCGTGGTGGACTGCGGCATGGCCTTCCCCGGCGACGATATGTACGGCATCGACTGCGTGATACCGGACGTGTCGTATCTGGTGAAGAACAAGTCCCGTCTGCGGGGCCTGTTCATCACCCACGGCCACGAGGACCACATCGGGGCCATCCCCTATGTCCTCAAGCAGATCAACCTGCCCATTTACTGCACCCGCTTCACCGCCGGGCTGATCCGGCTGAAGCTCCAGGAGCACCGCCTGCTGGACAGCACGAAGCTGGTGACCGTGGAGGCCGGGCAGACGGTGAAGGCCGGAAAGTTCCAGGTGGAGTTCATCCATGTGAACCACTCCATCGCCGACTCCGTGGCCTTCGCCATCCACACCCGCATGGGCACCGTGGTCCACACCGGCGACTTCAAGATCGACTCCACCCCCATCGACGGGGAGGTCATCGACCTGGCCCGGTTCGGCGCTCTGGGCAAGGAGGGAGTCCTGGCCCTGCTGGCGGACTCCACCAACGTGGAGCGCCCGGGCTATACCATGAGCGAGCGCACCGTGGGCAAGACCTTCATCCGGCAGTTCACCGGGTGCAAAAAGCGCATCATCGTCACCACATTCGCCAGCAACGTCCACCGCATCCAGCAGGTCATCGACGCTGCCGCCGCCTGCGGGCGGAAGGTGGCCGTCACCGGCCGCAGCATGGAGAACATCATGAAGGTGTCCACGGAGCTGGGCTATATGAAGCTGCCCAAGGGCACGGTGATGGACATCAACCGCATCAAGGGCCTGCCGCCTCAGCAGCAGGTGATCATCACCACCGGCAGCCAGGGCGAGGAGATGAGCGCCCTGTACCGCATGGCCTTCTCCACCCACAAGCAGATCGACATCGGCCCCCAGGACAAGGTCATCATCTCCGCCTCCGCCATCCCCGGCAACGAGGTGACGGTGGGCCGGGTCATCAACGAGCTGTTCCGCAAGGGAGCCGACGTGGTGTATGACAAGGCGGATATGCTGCACGTGTCCGGCCACGCCTGCCAGGAGGAGCTGAAGATCATCCACGCCCTGACCCGTCCCCGCTTCTTCATCCCCCTCCACGGCGAGCAGCGGATGCTGCAGATCCACAAGCGGGTGGCGGAGTCCATGGGCATGGACCCCAACAACATCTGCGTGGCGGAGAACGGCTCCGTCATTGAGTTGACCACCAAGCACATGAAGTGCGAGGCCTCCGTTCCCGCCGGCGAGGTCTTTGTGGACGGCTCCGGGGTAGGCGACGTGGGAGCCGTGGTCCTCAACGACCGGAAGCTCCTGGCCGAGGACGGCATGGTGGTCATCGTGCTGCCCATGTCCTCCCACGATCACCAGCTGCTGTGCCAGCCGGAGATCGTCACCCGGGGCTTTGTATATGTAAAGGAGTCCGAGGAGCTGCTGCAGGAGCTGCGGGACATTGCCCAGAACGCCGTGGACGGTATGTCCGCCCGGCGGCGGAAGGACCAGGGCGAGGTCTGCAAAACCGTGCGCGCCGCCGTCAGCAGCTATCTGTTCAAGCACACCAAGCGCAGCCCCATGGTGATCCCCATGGTGACTATGCTGTAAAAAAAACGATATCACCGCAAAAAACGCCCGCTGGCCATGTGCCAGCGGGCGTTTCTGCGATTATTCGGCATTAGTCCCAGGAAAACTGCAGTCCCACTGCCTCCCAGGACTTCTGGCATTCTGCCACACATACCAGCGCAGTGCCGTCACGCACAACGCCCTCAACCTCAATTCGGAGTTTCACCGAAACCTCTTTGGCCCCGATGATGTCCTCCCGGGACAGGTAGTCGCCAGCTTCCATTTCGTCCAATATGTTAGAATAGAGTTCCTCCATCCGATCTGTAGACATGTCCGAAGTGCCGTCTGCCTCTGCCGTGACCTTGGTGACGTTGGCAGCGCTGCCAAACACGGCTTCTGCAAGCCGCTCCGCCTCCGATTCAGGTGTGCTTTTGGGCTGAAGCAGGGCCGCCGCGACAGCAAACACAACCGCCAGTGCTAAGACAATCCAGACCGCCGGATTCACTCCATAGCCGATTGCCCGGGTGTCTTCCACATCCTCCCTGGATGCATATTCTCTCTCCTCCATCACTACTTCCTCCCTTGCATCTTATTGAAAATGTTTTGACAGGATGAAGATCTGCGTGTTTTCCGGCATCTCCCCCGCCTTACAGCAGCACCGGGACCGGGCGGTCCATTTCGATGCTGCCGGGGGTCACGCGGCAGGAATAGGCGGCGATCTCCACCCCCGCCCGGGCCGCCTGGCGCAGGGCCTGGCCGAAGGCCGGGTCCGTGTCGTCATTGGGGGCAAAGTCCAGGGCGTTTTCCATCTGGATCACGAAAAACGCCGTGGCCTGATAACCCTCCTCCACCGCCCGGATCAGCTCGTGCAGGTGCCTGGTCCCCCGCTCCGTGGGGGCGTCGGGGAAGCGGCAGCGGCCGTCCTGCTCCAGGGTCACGCCCTTCACCTCCACCAGGTGATGGCCGTCCAGGCAGAAGTCCAGCCGGGACCGGCCGTACCGCACCTCGGGGCGGACATCGGCCCAGCGCTCCCGGGCCCATTGGGCGAACACCCGGTTGGGGGCCTGGGCGTCCATGTTGATAAGCTTTCCGCCCTTGTCGGCGGCGATCAGGTCCCAGGCGGTGCGGCGGTTGGGGTTGGTTCCCCGCTCCAGATATACCGTGGCCCCGGGTACCAGCAGCTCCCGGCACCGGCCGGTGTTTTTCACATGGCACTCCACCGTCTGCTCCCCCAGCCGCACCCGGGCGATGAACCGGTTGGGGCGGGCCAAAAACCGGGCGGGGACCACGCAGCCGTAGTCCATTATTCCACGGTGACGCCCCGCTCAGCGAAGCCCCGGACCATCAGGTCCAGATCCGGCTCGATGTGCAGAGGCTCCCCGGCGGACTTGATGGCGTTGGCCACGTCCTTCAGGCCGTTGCCGGTGACCACGGACACCACGGTGGCGTCCTTTTCAATAAGGCCCTGCTCACAGGCCTTCTTCAGGGCAGCGGCGCCGGTGACCCCGGCAGGCTCGCCGAACACGCCGCAGGTGCGGCCCAGCAGCCGCTGGGCCGCCAGGATCTCCTCATCGGTGACGCAGACGGCCAGGCCGTTGGACTCCCGGATGGCGGCCAGGGCCTTGTCGGCGTTCCGGGGCACGCCCACGGAGATGGAGTCGGCGATGGTGTTCTCCTCCATAGGCTCCCAGGGCTTGTTCTCCTGGATGGCCCGGTTGATGGGATAGCAGCCGTAGGACTGGGCGGAGATCAGCCGGGGCAGCTTGTCGATGAAGCCGATGGCATACAGATCCTTGAAGCCCTTCCACACACCGGCGATGGTGCAGCCGTCGCCCACGGAGATGGCCAGATAGTCGGGCATCTCCCAGTTCAGCTGCTCGGCGATCTCCAGGGCCACGGTCTTCTTGCCCTCGGACAGATAGGGGTTGATGGCGGCGTTGCGGTTGTACCAGCCGTACTTCTCGATGGCCTGGGCGGACATTTTGAAGGTCTCCTCATAGTTGCCCTTGACGGAGATGACGTTGGCACCGAAGATCATCAGCTGGGCCACCTTGCCCTTGGGGGCCCGCTCGGGAACAAAGATATAGGTCTTGAAGCCCGCGGCGGCGGCATTGCCGGCCAGGGAGGAGGCGGCGTTGCCGGTGGAGGAGCAGGCGATGGTCCTGGCCCCGGCCTCATAGGCCTTGGCCACAGCCATGGCGCTGGCCCGGTCCTTCAGGCTGGCGGTGGGGTTCTGGCCGTCGTCCTTCACCCACAGACGCCGGATGCCCAGCAGCTCCGCCAGCTTCGGCTCCTCATACAGGGGGCTCCAGCCCACCCGCAGGGGGGTGTCGGGGGTGGTCTCCTCCACCGGCAGCAGCTCGCGATAGCGCCACATGGAGCGGTTTTCCCGCTTGGCCAGCTTCTCCTTGGTCAGAACGGTCTTGATGTAGTCATAGTCGTACACGATGTCCAGAATGCCGCCGCATTCGCAGTTGGTCAGGTCGGGCTTGGCCTCATACGTCCGGCCGCAGCGGACGCACTTGCCGTATTTCACGTTTTTCATGGTGTTTACCTCATTTACAAAATTACAAAATAATTTTAATCTTCGTCATCCTGCAAATTTTCCAACGCCACCCGCACCGCCTCCACCACGAAGGCGGAAAAAGTGCAATCCTGTCCACGGATGGCATCCTCCACCCGTTCGATCAAATCATTGGGAAAACGAATGCTTTTATTGGTGGATGACGGTGTTTTGGGGATTTTGAATTTCATCGCAAGCACCTCGCAATACATTTGTCATACATATGGTATTGCATTTTGCCGCGAAATCATGCATTATATATGTAGCACAAAATATAATGCAAGGAGGATATTCAAATGTCGGAAAATATGCAGCAGGAGTTCCCGGCCTATTACACCGCCCTGTGCGCCCGGGTGGCGGACGCCATCGACGCATTGGAGCAGCAGAATTACGGGGCCGCAAGAGATGTATTGATTTCGGGAATGCAGGAGGCGGAGGAGATCATCCTGACACAGGTGGATGGATCCCCGGCGAAATAAAACTTTCGTCCTCCGCCCACCGGGCGGGATTATGGTTGGTGCATGGAATAAAAATCAGGGCGGGGCAAAGCCCCGCCCTGAGGCGTTATCGGAAAGCGATTTTTTACAGAGCCTTCAGCAGACCGGTGGCCTCGTTGAACTCGTTGATCAGCTCGTCCAACTCCTTGGCCTGGGCGTGGACCACATCCCAGGTGCCCTTGGTGTCGTACCACTGGGCGTTCAGGTCCTCCACGGTCATGCCCTGCTGCTCCACCCAGGTGTAATACTTCAGGTTGTGGACGCGCTTACGCTCGGTGTAGGTCAGCTCCAGCATGCTGTCGGTCTTCAGGTCCAGCATATGACGGGCATGGTCCATGGCGGCCTCGTGAGCGTTGTATGCGCCGTGCTGCTGGTTCAGCTCGTCCACCCGGGACTGATACATGGCGGCGGAGTCGGTGAGGACGGTGCCCACCACGTCGTTCTCGGTGAGCTCATAGTACTTGGCCATCTTGATGCAGCACAGGACGTTGGCGATGCCGGAGATGCCCAGCCAGGCCATCTTCTCCACTTCCTCGTCGCTCATGCCCAGCTCGTCCTTCATGTAGGTCTTGCCCTCGGGCGTGTTGAACAGGCGCAGCAGGCGCTGGGAGTCCTCGTCGTCGATGGCGATGGCCATGTCGGTGTTCTTCACGTTGTGGATCCAGGGGATGTGCTTGTCGCCGATGCCCTCGATGCGGTGGCCGCCGAAGCCGTTGTCCAGGATGGTGGGGCACTGCAGGGCCTCGCCCACGGCCAGCTTCAGGTGGGGATAGCGCTCCTTCAGCAGGTCACCGGCGGACATGGTGCCGGCGGAACCGGAGGTGAAGCAGGCGCCGGCGAAGTTCTGGCCGGGCTTCTTCACGGCCTCGAACAGCTCGGCCAGGGCGTAGCCGGTGACGTTGTAGTGCCACAGGGGGTTGCCCATCTCGGCGAACTGGTTGAAGATCATCATGGTGGGATCCTTCTTCAGCTCCCAGGTCTTGTCGAAGATCTCCTTGACGTTGGACTCGCAGCCGGGGGTGGCGATGATCTGACCGGCGATGGACTTCAGCCAGTCGAAGCGCTCCTTGGACATATCCTGGGGCAGGATGGCCACGGACTCGCAGGCCAGCAGCTTGGAGTTGAAGGCGCCGCCGCGGCAGTAGTTGCCGGTGGAGGGCCAGACGGCGTGGTGATAGGTGGCGTCGAACTGACCGGTGACCAGGCGGGGGGCCAGGCAGCCGAAGGAGGCGCCCACCTTATGGCAGCCGGTGGGGAACCACTTGCCGGACATGGCGATGATGCGGCAGGGCACGCCGGAGAGCTTGCTGGGAATCTCCACATAGTTGGGAACCGCCTGGAACAGGCCGCCCTGCTCCTTGGCCTCGTTGTGCCAGGAGATGCGGAACAGGTTCACGGGGTCCACGTCCCACAGGCCGGTGTGGCTGAGCTTGGCCTTGATCTTCTCGGGGATCAGGTCGGGGTTCTGCATCTGGGCGATGGTGGGGATGATGATGTGGTTCTCCTTAGCCTTCTGGATATTGTGCTCCAGGCCGGTCTTGTTGATGGTCAGATCGATCATGTTTTCTTTTCCTCCTGATTTATTTGTCTCCGTCTTTGTTTGCGTCGATGTAGGAATAAAGAGTGTATTTGGAAATACCGAAGTATTTTGCCACCTTGTCGCCGGACTTGGTCACCAGGAACGCCCCGGACTCGTTCAGGAACCGGATGGCCCGGACCTTGTCGTCCTTGTTCATCAGGGCCACGGGCTTGCCCACCAGGGCCACGGACTGCTCAATGAGCTCGTCCAGAACGTGGTTGACGTTGATGATGCGCTCCGGCTCCGTCTGCTCCTGGTCCTGGGTGGACAGCAGGTCGCCGATGGTGCTCTGGATCATCATCAGCCCCGACACGTCGTAGTTGATGGAGAAGATGGCCGTCACGGCCCCCCGCCGGTTGCGGATATACAGCGTGGAGGACTTGAGGATCTTGCCGTCCGGCGTCCGGGTCAGATAGCACAGGTGATCCTGGGGATGCTCGGCCTGAGACGCCATCTGGTCCAGCACCACCTGGGACGCCCCGTCGCCTACCTTCCGGCCGGACACATGGCCGTTTTCAATGTAGACAATGGAGTGGTCCGGATGATTGCTGGACACATCGTGGATCACTACCTCACAGTTGCTGCCGAACTGCGCGGCGATGCCCGCCGCCAGCTGCTTGAGCATTTCCAAACGTTTTTCCTCCATAGCCCACCTCTCCGCAATTTTTCTACACCCCCATGATACCACACTTTTTTCAGAAATCAACGGCTTTCCCAAAAAAATTTTTAGGAATCCAGATTTTTTGTTTGACATCTGCGTTCTCTGTGATATGATAAAAGCATAGAGAACAAATCTCCCCCCTGTTGAGACAGAAAATAAGGAAAGCAAACGGAGGTAACACCATGAATTTCGAAGCCATCAAGAAGGCCGCACAGGACTATCGTCCCGCTATGGCCAAGTTCCTGCGGGACATGATCGCCATCCCCTCGGAATCCTGCCAGGAAGAGGGCGTCGTCCGCCGCATCGCCCAGGAAATGGAAAGCCTGGGGTATGACAAGGTGGAGTTCGACAAGCTGGGCAACGTCATCGGCTGGATGGGCACCGGCGACAAGATCATCGCCCTGGATTCCCACATTGACACCGTGGGCATCGGCAACATCGAAAACTGGGAGGCCGATCCCTATCAGGGCTATGAAACCGACGAGGTCATCTATGGCCGGGGCGGCTCCGACCAGGAGGGCGGCATGGCCGCCGCCACCTATGGCGCCAAGATCATGAAGGATCTGGACCTGATTCCCCAGGGCTACAGGATCATGGTGGTGGGCTCCGTTCAGGAGGAGGACTGCGACGGTATGTGCTGGCAGTCCATCGTCAATGAATATTTCAACGGCCCCGAGGACGCCCGGAACCAGGTGGAGTTCGTCATCTCCACCGAGCCCACCGACGGCGGCATCTATCGCGGCCATCGCGGCCGGATGGAGATCCGCGTGGACATGCACGGCGTGTCCTGCCACGGCTCCGCTCCCGAGCGGGGCGACAACGCCATCCACAAGATGGCCGAGGTGCTGCTGAACGTCCGCGACCTCAACGAGAATCCCGCCGACGGCTCCACCGAGATCAACGGCCTGGTGAAGATGCTGGATCCCAAGTTCAACCCCGAGCACTATGAGGACGCCCGCTTCCTGGGCCGGGGCACCTGCACCACCAGCCAGATCTTCTACACCTCTCCCTCCCGCTGCGCTGTGGCCGACTCCTGCGCCATCTCCATCGACCGCCGCATGACCGCCGGCGAGACCTACAAGTCCTGCCTGAAGGAGATCGAGGACCTGCCCGCCTGCAAGAAGTACGCCAAGGACGTGAAGGTGTCCATGTATATGTATGACCGTCCCGCCTGGACCGGCCACGTCTACGAGACCGAGTGCTTCTTCCCCACCTGGATCAACAAGGAGTCCGCTCCCCACGTCCAGGCCCTGATCGACGCCCACCACGCCCTGTGGGGCACCGAGCGCATCGGCGCTGACGAGAAGGCCATGTCCACCCGCCGGGGCCGTCCCCTGACCGACAAGTGGACCTTCTCCACCAACGGCGTGTCCATCCAGGGCCGCTACGGCATCCCCTGCGTGGGCTTCGGCCCCGGCGCCGAGTCCCAGGCTCACGCCCCCAACGAGATCACCTGGAAGCAGGATCTGGTGACCTGCGCCGCTCTGTACGCCGCCGTTCCCGGCCTGTACAAGCCCGAGAACAAGGACGGCTCCGCCACCAGCTTCCGCCAGGAGCTCACCGGCAACGACATCAAGTAAGTCTGATTGAAAACAGCAGGCTGTATATATCAGAATACTCACACACATAAAATAAAGGAGAAAAAACACTATGAGCAAGACCATCGAGCTGGCACGCCATCTGGAGACTCTGCATATCAACGATATGTACAAGACCGACTTCTACTGGACCTGGGACAAGACCGACGACGAGATCGACGCCGTGTTCACCGTGGCCGACGCCCTGCGTGACCTGCGCGAGCGCAACAAGAGCACCCGGATCTTCGATTCCGGCCTGGGCATCTCCATCTTCCGCGACAACTCCACCCGCACCCGCTTCTCCTTCGCCTCCGCCTGCAACCTGCTGGGCCTGGAGGTGCAGGACCTGGACGAGAAGAAGTCCCAGATCGCCCACGGCGAGACCGTCCGCGAGACGGCCAACATGGTGTCCTTCATGGCCGACGTCATCGGCATCCGGGACGATATGTTCATCGGCGAGGGCCACAAGTATCAGACCACCTTCATGGACGCCGTGAAGGAAGGCTATCGCGACGGCATTCTGGAGCAGCAGCCCACCCTGGTGAACCTGCAGTGCGACGTGGATCACCCCACCCAGTGCATGGCCGATATGCTGCACGTCATCCACTACTTCGGCGGCGTGGAGAACCTGAAGGGCAAGAAGGTCGCCATGACCTGGGCCTATTCTCCCTCCTACGGCAAGCCCCTGTCCGTTCCCCAGGGCGTTATCGGCCTGTTCACCCGCTTCGGCATGGACGTGACCCTGGCTCATCCCGAGGGCTATGACGTGATGCCTGAGGTGGAGGAGGTGGCCCGCAAGAACTGCGAGAAGTACGGCTCCAAGTTCCACAAGACCAACTCCATGG
>ERZ773225.2408-NODE-2408-length-19099-cov-5.978628_pt1 | contig 19099 bp, 16 predicted proteins | sample MGYA00580993_ERZ773225 | MGnify/ENA primary metagenome ERZ773225 (study PRJEB29015, sample SAMEA2737748) | human gut metagenome | biome: human gut; feature: human-associated habitat; material: faeces | place: China | collected 2012 ...
TTCATTGTCAATAAAGTTACCTTTTACTTCATTAATTTCGTTTAACAATGCAATCACTCTTTCTTGGTTTTGAATAACCATCTTTTTTTCTTGATTATAGCTTACCAAGTTTATTTCAGCTCGTCAATACTTTTTTGGTTTTTCAGAACCAATATTTTAAAATTAGATTGGATTTATTTGGATTAGATAGTGATTTTTGAGTTGAATTATTATGAGTTGATAATTAACTTGTTGCAATAAGTCGAATTATTTTGCGCTTACAATTTACAGAGATTTTTCACAGACTCGTTGGAATATTGAGCGCTTACGAAACACAGATCTGAAGGCCAATAACATGTAATTTTCCAGCCTAAGATGCTTTTAGGGCTATTTCAGGCTGGAAATTAAGGTTCAATTACCGAAAAAAATCGATACCTGATTGTATCAAACCAATTCCAGCAAATAGTTTCAAAGCAAACACGATCAGATCTGTTGGTAATAAATGCAGAATCCAACAAATCTGTAGATCATATATTAAGTTTATAAATCATATACCCAGCCACTTATTTATTCTTCAAATTTGTTTTCGATAAATCCCATCCCGCAGGTAATGGTTTATACACACCATTATTAGGGGTATTATTATTTTGATGTTTGCGCAACTCCTCTATGTCTATTTCTCCAATTAATACAGAGGCATTAATTCCACCTTTTACTTTTAAAATATTCATTAAATCTTTCTTTGTTGGCTGTATGATCCTGCTATCACCATATTCTGACATATTGGATTGCACACAATAACAATATATATCCCTGCTTAGTGCCTCCATAATATTGCCAAAGTAATATGTATCCTTATTCCATTCTACCCCAAAAACTATATCTGCCAGTCCTTGAAATTCATGCCTTAAGCTTATAGACGTCAGTTCATAGCAACAATATGTCACAAAATACATATCTCCCCAACTAAACAGTGTATGCTTTTGTCCCTTTGCCGGTTTATAGCCACGTTTTTGTACTTCCTTTAATTCTTGTGGTGAAAAATATAATTTTTGATGAAAAAACGGAACCGCATACGACATGCTATTACTTTTAATCGGTAAGATAGTAGCAGTCAAATTGTATACCAACTTGTTATGTGTTATATGTTCAATGCCACCTATTATTACCATATTATGCTTAGCAGCTTTAGATTGAAGTATTTTTAAATATTCTAACGGAATATATGCCTCAGGAAATACCAATATATCTGCTTTATATCGTATAGCTTCGTTAAGAATTCTTCCTATTTCCTGACATCTTTTAGATATATCCCTGTTTTTACCATTAAGTATATTTAAAATATCTTCATCTGACATTCTCACATTAGCAACCGCAATTTTCACTTTTGAATCTTTATATTTTTTATCACTTTTAATTTTTACTATATATTTGCCTCCATCGTAAAAATCAGCCTCAATATATTCTTTAATATATTCTTCATCCATCTTACCAAAATTCTCAGCATACTTTTTACATAGTATTTGTACACTCTCCTGATCAGAACGCAATTCTTCTTTCCCCGCTCTAATCTGATTTATCAAATCACTATACAATATTTCAAAAGGACTTTTGATATATGGTGCATATTTCTGATTTTGCTTACTAAATCTGCACTTTAAGACAGAGTTTAGATAATTGTCTAAAGAAAAAAATCCTCCATTATTTTTCATATCATTTAGTCGGAATGCTGACATACAATCCTCTATGCTGACAGGCAGTAAACTTTTGTTTATCATTCGCGAATTACAATATGCTTTCCGTAAATTTTTAATATTCATCCAATTATATAAATTATTAAACTTTTCGTATTTTTCAAGGCTTTTAATTACCTTAATACTTTCCTGAAGTGCTTTCTTGATCTCTTCTCCCCATGATATTGCTGTAGCTCTTGTCAAACAAGCAAGATAGTAATAAATTAAAGAGTTTCCTACATTCTCAATTTGCAGACTTTTTAAATATGTATACTCACCACTTTTATTTTTTTCTTCATCCATATGCTTAATAGCTGAACTTATAGCTCTAGATAGATAAATAATCCCCTCCACATAATTATTAATAACATAATAATTAAGAATGCTCTCCCATAATGTATAGTTACTTAATATCTCCTTATGATTTAACACCTGTTCAAGACTTTTTGCGAACTTTTCTGCTGTATCATCCTCTGCAAATTTTGACATCATTATGTTCTTTCCTACGGTTTTAGATAATGTATACTTATCAATAGTACTTTTGTTAATTGCTCTTATTTTATTCACCGTATCTTCTCTTTCAAACTTTAAAATATCAGTATCCAGTTCTTCTATTGCAGTTTCCGGTATATAATTAAACTCACTTGAATTCTTGCAGATATCATCTTGTATTTTTTCAATTATAGTACTATACCCGTCCTTATCAATATAAAAGAATCGAAATTTACTCTTCTGAAATTTCAGCTTAGAAAATCCACTTAATGAATACCCATCATTATCATTTTCCAGAATCTTCGATTCTTCCAGTAACTTAATCATATAGTTACAAACACATTGATTTCCTTCATTTAAAATTCTTTCTTTTAAATCATCCCCATTTTCAATTTGCGTTACAAGTATCATATCATCTACATAACGCCCATAATATACTCCCCCTTTAGATTTTGACATCTTCTCATCAATATCTTTTAAATAATAATTTGAAATTATAGAAGAAGGAAGAAAACCTATAGGCAACATATATTCCTTATCGCAACCACATAATTCTGAATATTTTTTCATTATATCATAAACGCAATAGTTTAATCGATTTAAGCTATCATCTTTGTTGTCATAAAAAGTATTTGTCATTTTTTCAAATATCTTTTCTGTAATTTCAATATTGTAATAATATCTAGATAAATCAAGCATAGTTAATATAACACTTTTATTATTATCTTCATCATTATTACTATTATTATTCACAACATCATCAGCCTTTTTCAATCCTTGATTTCGCCAACTCTCATATTGGTTAAAATATGGTTTAAACAAATTAGGAGATGCTGTAGTTGTTTGATCATTAAAAATCAACTTTTCATTCAGACGATTTCCATAGCAATTTTTATCCAGCTCTTTATCCATTCCATACCCAATTGTTAATATCCAAAGAATTCCTATTATATGTCCTTCTACACACATATCTATAAAATTGTTATATTTTTCTATTGTCACATCTGTTCCGCTTATATTTGAAATTACAATCGGTTCATCCTCTATCACATTGTCACTCTTAGTTTTTATCTCCTTTGGAAATGTCAAAACATTTATTGTTTCTAATATATTTTTTTTAAATGCTTTCCATTTTATTTCATCATTAAGAGCTGCATATATGTTTTCTATCTTTTTATCTATATCTCCTCTTTCAAACTCCACAATCCTCATTCTTAAAAAAGGAACTGTTTTATCTAAATATACACTACCTTTCAGCTTTCTATATGCCTCTTCAATAAATTGTTTATCCATATTTGTACCCTCATATTTTTTGAATATTTTCTCATACAATGTACTCACATACATCATAAGTCTATAGTACCACTTTTTTAATAAAAGTAAACATTCTTTATGTCAATATAATTATAATAGTATAATAATCACTAATATCAAATTATCAAAAGGAGATTCTACTATGAATAACTTACAAACACACATAAGCAGCTATTTAGAATACAAAAACATAATACTGCAAAATCCATTTAATAAAATACAAATTCATTTTCGAAAACCGGTAATCCTCCCCAAAACAATCCCTCTCTATATAGTGGAAGAATTCTTATTTACTATATATAAACAACGTTCTGCCACCAAAACTAATTATCAAAAAAGAAATGCCTTACGCGATGCTGCTATTGTTGAGCTGCTATTCTCCACAGGAATACGAATCTCAGAACTTTGCAATCTTAAAATCAGTGATGTAAACCTAATTGATGGTGTCATCTTAATATACGGAAAAGGAAGCAAAGAAAGAATTCTGCAAATTGGAAATAGTTCCGTACTTAATATTTTGAAAGAATATAAAAACGACTTCTACAATGAAATCGTACAGTGTAATCACTTTTTTTCCAGTCAATCTGGAAAACCATTATCAGATCAGTCGATTCGTCGAATGATAAATAAATATGCCTCTCTCTCATCTATTGATTTACATATAACACCTCATATGTTCAGACACACTTTCGCCACAAGCCTTCTAGAAGCTGATGTTGATATTCGGTATATTCAGGAAATGCTTGGGCATAGTTCAATTAATATCACGCAAATCTATACTCATGCAGCAGTCTCAAAGCAAAAAGATATTCTAATAAACAAACATCCTAGAAAAGATTTTCATTTTTAGTCTCTATACTATACACTCCATCAGCTTACTGGTGGGGTATGTTTTTTATAGATAATAGATGATTAACTTTCATATACATAATATTATAAAGCGAAAACTATGTTAATCAGTTTTAATTTTATATTACAAAAGGACGAAAGCAATATGAACATAAATGATATAAAAAAATATATTAAAGATTTTCAAAATATTGAAGAAAATCAACGTTCAAAGCTCTTAATTGTATTAGTAGCGAAGGTTGATGGGGAAACACAAAATTATGATGATTATCAAAATACGTCTGTGCTATCAGAATATTATACCCTTGATGAATATGAAAACTTAAGTGTATCATTAAAAAAATTAGGTTATGAAGTTATTAGTTATTTTAATGAAACTGATTTTATAGATGCTATTATAAATAATAAAATAAACCGTTTGAGGAAAAAAATTTTAGTGATAAATTCTGCGCAAACAGGTACTTACATAGGAAGAAAATCACTTATCCCAGCATTTTGTGAACATTTTAAAATAATGTATACTGGAAGTAATCCATATGTTGTAAGTTTATGTAGGGATAAATTTCATTCGAATGCTATATTAAATAATTATTTGCAAAATCCAATGCCTACATATATTTATTCATATGCTCATGGTTGGATTGACAACAAATCTCCTCAAGAATTGGAAAAAATAATTGTAAAATTAAACGGTGAATCTGCAAGTATTGGATTAACAAAAGAAAATGTATTTATATATTATTCCGATGCTGATATTTGGCTCTGCTTAACGGAATTAAGCCATATCTGTATCTGACATACATACTTGATGAAATTCCCAAAATGGGACCATTTCCGAAAGCAGACGAACTTGACAGTCTATTGCCGTGGTCAGATCAGTTACCGGAAGGATTTCGAACTGAGTTAAAAAAATAGAGATAAAGCCGCCCCTTATGGCGGCTATTTTTACAATTTCAAGGTACGGGTTATTACCTACTTACGTTAATATAATTCACTATTTGTATGTAATTGTAAACGTAGTTTCCTTTACCCTTTTATCATTTATCCAAAATATGACTGTGTATTTTCCAGAATCCATTTTGTTAAATTCCTTTTCTCTAACATAAAAGTCATATGACTCAGAGCTATAGGGTTTAATGCTTTTTGTACTAATCCAGTTCACCACTTTTTTACCTTTTGAGTTATTTACACAGCCACCAATCTTTAATTTCTGAATGCTTGAGGTGTTATTAGTTATTACAATTTCAATTCCAAAATTATGATTCATAGATTTATAAAAGTGATTGGTAAATACTTTCTTTAATCCAGTTGAATATAATTTTATACTTTTCATCTCAAGAGGTGCTTTCTTCGGATTTGTAGGTATATTCATTGTTAAGCCTCCATTCTATTTATTATATATATTAAACTCAACTTTTTGAACTCTTATATCGTTTACCCAAAACTGAGATTTATATTTTCCAGGCTTAAGTTTTTTAAAACTTTCCTGTTTTACGTAAAAATCATTTGATGCCGTTGAATTTGCATTAACTTTTTTATTAAACGTCCCTTTCAAAATTTCCACTCCATTTTTATATATGCACCATCCAACCTTAACATTTTGCTGAATGTTTGTATTATTTTTTAGTGTTATTTCAATTCCGAAATTGTGATTCATTTTCTTATGAAATTTTTTTGTATAAACCTTACCATTTATTCCAGTAGAATATAATAATATCTTTTTTACTTCTATATTGTGTGAACCTGTTTTAGATCTTGATTTGCCTTGCCTTGGAGGCTTGTAAGAATTACTATTATTGTATTCATTATTATTGTTGTTGTAATTATTGTTAGTAGTATTCCTATTATTTGTAACTCTTCTATTAATAACAGTTTTTCCGAAATGCATACTTATTGGAACAGAAATACTAACCGTTACAAGCAACAGTATTGCCATTTCCTTATTTTCAATTATCCATTTTAAAAATTCTTCCACAGTAAAACCTCCATAGTCTTATAATATATACTCCATTATGTCATAAACTTTTTTCAAAATATAATTAATAACTATTCAATTATTTCTGAACTTCCGTATTAATCTGCTCACATGTTGTAATGCTTTCTTCTGAATTTTTATTTAACTCAAAAAATGCTAAGTTATCAAATTCTTTTTTAAGTCTCTTAGCTATATGATAATTTCTATTGATATAAGTTTGCAGTTCTGAATCTATAAGTCTGATACATATGTAGTATACAAACATTATTATGAACAGAATAACTACCGTATTTATATCAAATACCATTGATTTCTTTAATACTATTTCCACAATTATTAATATTGTGGGAACTACTATTGCTGTGACAAATGGCATTATAATATTTCCCGCTTTTTCACCTTCATTTAACTGTTCTAAGCAAATATTCTTAAGCCATTCCCTCTTTTCTGGTGTATCAAATCCATTATCACGTAGAAAAGTCTCAAATGACGCTTTACGCTCCTTATATGTATCAATATTAACTTTTTTATTTTCCTTTTTCTCTCTTTTTCCACTTATCCAAAAGCCTATACTTGGAACTAATATAAACACAATTCCTACTATAGCAATTCCAATCTTCACATTTTGTGAATCAATATAATTTGCAATAAAAGCTAATAGACAACCTAATAGCATACTGATTATTTTAGACCAAATATCAAATGGAACTTTAGCTTTTCTAAAATCATTATACTTTTCAAGTATTTCGTTAAACATATACTTTCCTCCTAGTATAATAATGGTGTAGTCAATCAAGACTACTTGGTTAATAAGTTTCTGTAAATCAGATAACAAAAGAATGGATTCTTCCTTCATCAGATGTTATCCATAATAATTATCATGTCTGACGGTTCCTGATAGACACCAGATAAAACATAAGGTATTATCTCTTAGGATAGGACAAAGAATGTTCACCTCCTTGGGAAGTCACTTCTGTGACTGATACCTGCAATAAAGTCAATTAGTCCATTCGACAGGGTTTTATGTTTTAGCTGGTTGGGAGCCTGAAGGCCATACCCGAATAACACGCTAGGTTGTGTACCTGCCAGATTGGAAATGGATTCCTATCAGAAAGGGGCTATTGCTCATGTCAAACAAAGTTATTTTTAATCTTGATGAACTATTCATCTCTGTTGGTATTGATGTCGGTGCTGATTTCTCCTGGATGTCTATAGCACTTCCAAACCAACAATTCGTAGGAAAACCTTACAAAATCCTACATAACAGTATTGATTCCCTTACAACCGCTGTTTCTAAAATAAAAGAAGCAGAAGAGTTGTATTCTTTGGAAAGTCGCATTTTCCTCGAATCCACGGGAATTTATCATTACCCACTCTTCTGCTATCTTCGTGATAAGGGTTTTAACTGCTCGGTTATTAATCCTATCATCACTAAGAATAGCACAAATATCAACATACGAAAAGTACATAATGATCGTTTTGATTCTAAAAAAGCTGCTTTGGTTGGTTTGAAACCTGATTTAAAGGTTTCACTTATGCCTTCAGATCTTGCTCTAAACTGCCGTAACCTATGCCGTGAATACTACGATTTAATGGATAATCGCAGTGCCTATGTGAATAAGCTTCAGGGTGAATTACGCATAGCGTTTCCACAGTATCTTGGCATCTTTTCCAAGGTTACTATCAACACTTCTCTTACATTATTGGAGACTTATACCTCTCCATCAGCTTTTCTTAAAGCAGACAAGCAAGAGATTATTGATATCATCAAATCCACAGCTCGATTTGGGCTTACATATGCTCAAAATAAGTATAATGCCATAATTCAGGCGGCAACTGATGCAAATCAGTTTGGTTACATCATAGACAGCAACATCAAGCGTATTCGCCTTTATATCAGCTTCATACGTAAATATGATGAAGAAATCAACAGCATTCTTGAATCACTCCACGAGCTTGTTGATGCTAATGAAGATTCTGACTTTGTCAAGCAGATTCATTTGATTGAAACTTTCAAAGGTGCTGGTTTCTTGTCTGCTGTATCCATTATGGGTGAGATCGGTGACTTTTCAGCATTTTCAAAGCCCAAACAACTTTTCGCTTATTTTGGTCTTGATCCAGCAGTAAAGCAATCCGGTAAATTTGAAGGCACCAAGGTTCAAATGTCTAAGCGTGGTTCTGCCATAGCTAGACGTGTTATTCACACGTTAACCTTACAAAGCATCAGTATCTCCCGTAATAGAGAAGCTAAAAATCCAGTTCTTCGTGAGTACTACCTCAAAAAATGTGACTCAAAACCAAAGCTCGTAGCAATGGGAGCTGTTTCACATAAGGTATGCAATATGATATTTGCAATACTCAGAGATAACAAACCATTCAAAATCATTGCTCCTCAGGAGCATATCAAACAATACAATTCTGCTAAATGCGACATAGCTGCATAAAATACTATGAACCCAATGAATCAATATCTTTCAAAAAACGATATTTTCACCAAGGGGAAAGTCCGCCCTTTTTTAGTCAGAAAATAAAATAGATTTTTTCTCATTTTACTATTGACATTTATTAGCTGGACTTCATATCTGCGTAAATTTTATTAAAAGTACTATTTTCTCTTTTATTCTAATGGTAATTCGAATTCATCAACCTTTCTGAACAACCACCTTTGTGGTTGATTATTTAAGTCGCTATATATTTGAATATTTCCTCCTGAAACAACTGCTCCCATACTCAAATCCAACGAAAAATCTTTACTCGCTGATGGAACAATTCGCATTCCTTTATCATCTTGCAATACTATCCATTTTTGTGGATACAAGCCATTACTTTCATATTGCTGTACATTGCTGTAATTATAAATTCCCCCCTTATCCAAATCAAACATCTTTCCTGATTTTACATTTTCAAAATATACATATCCCTTTTCATCATGCGATATCTTCCACAACTGACTCAATGAAGTACCTCTTTTTTGCAATTCAACATTTCCAAAATTTTCAATACTGTTATTATTAACCCCGATTACATAATTGCAATCTAATGAAGAAGATATTTCATATATTCCATCAACTAAAGTATCTCTATTGTCAAAAGCCATGTCATCCATTGTATATATTTTTTCTACTTTTGTGAACTTCCATCGCTGCGGCTGGTTATTCAAGTCTTCATAGATTTGAATATTTGAACCCTCTTTTACATTTCCCCAGCTTAAATCCAGTGAATATGATCTATTAGCTGCTGGAATAATTCGCATCCCTTTATCATCTTGTATAACTATCCATTTTTGCGGATACAGTCCATTACTTTCATATTGTTGCACATTGCTATAATTAAATATTGCACCTCTATCTAAATCAAACATTTTACCGGATTTTACATTTTCAAATGATACATAGCCTTTTTCGTCATGTGTTACCTTCCATTGCTGATATGCAGAATATTTATTTTTCTGTAACTCTACATTCACAAGATTAGCCATGTTGCCATCCTGTATACCTACAACATAATTCGGATCTAAAGAAGTTTCTATATAATAGATACCATCTTCTATAACATCCTTATTATCATATGCCATATCATCCATTGTATAATCTTTTGAAGTATCTATAAAAATCCATCTCTGCGGTTGATTATTCAAATCTTCATAAATTTGAATATTTGAGCCTTCATTCACACTTCCCCAACTTAAATCCAGAGAATACATACTATTTGCTGATGGAATAATTCTCATTCCTTTATCATCTTGTATGACTATCCATTTCTGTGGATATAAGCCATTACTTTCATATTGCTGTACATTGCTGTAATTAAAAACTCCGCCTTTATCCAAATCAAGATATTTTCCTGATTTTATATTTTCAAAGAATACATATCCTTTTTCATCATGTGTTACCTTCCATTGCTGACTGGCAGAATTCGTTTTTTTCTGAAGTTCTACATTTGCCAAATTGTCAACGCTTTCATCCTTTATTCCTATAACATAATCTGAATTCAGAGCAGTCTCAATATAGTAAATACCATCCTTTAAAACCTCTTCATTCTTATATGTAAATTTATAAAATTCCGATTCTTGATTTTCCTGCTCATCTTTAAAACATATAGCATCAGAACAGTATCCTACATCATCAATAGCAACATTTTCTTGTATATTTTTACCTTCTGTCGCATGTACATTATTACATTTACTTGTTGTAATGCCTAAGCATACTATTATAATTAAAGTTAATCTAAGAATTTTTCTCATAAGCAATACTATCACATAAAACGAAATTATATATTTCTTGTGATATACTCCTCCCCATTCAAATTATTTTGCATTATATTTTTGAAATAGTTTTCTCAACTTTCTCAGATAATATTTTCCAATAAATGTAACCTGAGAATCAATCCATTCTATGAATTTATTTTTCTCCACAAATGTAATATCAACCTAAAGTGTTGATACTTTTTCAACAAAAAAGCATACAATTCTTTAACGCATTTGTCAGATTCATGTCATAAATATCTTCAAAAACATATAAAATAGCTTTTCTGCTCATTCTAATATACTCAGAAAATACAGACATTTTCTCTTTTTATTGCGGTTATGTACAAATAAAATTTTGACCGTAATTCTAGTTTTTTTATAACAATCAGAAATCCAAAATATTTTTAATTCCTAAAAAAATCAATAAGCTTCTTCAGCTTTGGAAGAGTATCCCTAAGATAAAACACTAGCACAACTATTAACTCTATTTTACACGTTCCAAATATTCCTTTAGAGACATAAGATTTAAATCCTTATCACTAATAATCAGGTGTTCCTTACCTCCTATAATGTCAAATGGCCACTTAATTGCAATATCAGGATCATTATACATGATTCCAGCATCCCCTGCTCCATAAAAAACTTCTGCCGCTTTATAACTCATAACAGCATCTTCAAGCACTAAATACCCTTGACCAAATCCAGCTGGAACAAGAATACTTGTAACGTCATCACCACTTAACTCCATATGTCTCCACTGTCCAAAAGTTTCCGATTCAGGTCTTAAATCAACCATCACATAATAAACTCTTCCACTTATACATCTCATCAACTTTGGCTGTGGCTTATCTAATTGAAAATGAATTGCTCGAATTACACCTCTTTTTGAAAGTGTATAGAAAGTTTCTTTTAAATCATAATCAATTCCATTCGCTTTAAATGTATCAATATTATAATCTTTAATTAATCCTCCGCGCTCATCAGTTGCATAGAATGGCTTAATAATATATGCACCTTTTAAATCTGATTTCTGAAAATTCCACTTCTGTACCATTTTACTGTACCTCCATACTTTCATATAATTCTAACGTTCTAAGTATTACCTGATCCATATTATAATATTTAAAATCAGCTAACCTTCCACATAAAATCAAGTTAGTAAAACTATTTGCATACTTCTTATATTTTTCAAATGTTTCCATGCTTGATTTAGTTAATACAGGATAATATGGTTCATTACCAACTTTTGCATTTTTATTATATGTAACAGGATATTCATATGCTATATTTGTCCAACCACTACAATTCTGAAACGGCATCTTAGTATATTCAGTTATTCGTGTATATCCCTCAACCTGTGGATAAGCTACTATAGCTGCATTCTGATAACTATCACTATTTATACACTTATATTCAAAATACAAAGATCTGTATGGCAAAATTCCAAATTTATAATCAAAAAGTTCATCAATTGCACCTGTATATATTATGTTGGCATCTTTACCATCCCAATTAATTTTCTTTCCCTTCTCATCAATTAAAATATGCTCCAAGGCATCTGTATTTAACTGAATATCAATTCCCCTATAATTAACAATATTTTTATACAGCTCTACAAATCCATCTTTTGGCATAAATTCGTATTTATCATAAAAATATGTATCACCATATGATAAAACTATTGGTACACGCTTAAGAACAGATGGATCAATTTCATCCGGTTGCAGATTCCATTGTTTTGCAGTGTATAATTTATAATCTTTTTCAAATAAAAATTTTGCAAAATCTCTGATATCATCATCATTTGATTCAAGCATTTCAACAACTGTAACAGATGGTCTATTGTGATAATATTCCAATAATTTTTTCTTGAGTTCAGTTGCTTCTGATTCACTATAAAATTGATCAATTGTTTTAAAATTAAATGGCGATGGAGTACTTATACCATCTATAACCGCTTCACACTTAGTCCTATATTCCAAAGGAGTACAAAATCGGCATACAAAATTGTATACCTTGTCTGAGTTAGTATGTAACACATGTGGTCCATATTTCTGAGTTTTAACTCCATGCTCATCTTCAAAATCAAATGTATTTCCAGCAATATGATTTCGACGTTCTACTATTAAAACTCTCTTTTTATTATTTTCTGCAAGTTTTCTAGCAAGAATGCCTCCTGCCAAACCCGCACCGACAATTATATAATCATATTTTTCCATTTTTAATAATTCTCCAATGTATATTTTATTCCTTCATTAAAACTCATAGAAATATACTCACCTATATCCTTTTTTAATGATGACACATCGAACATATCTAAATTATATTTTACGCCATCATCTGCACGTAGTCCTATTTTAATCAACTCTTCTTTTCCACTTAATCGACCAATCTCAAGCAGATAATCTTTTAATAGTCTAGGCTTACCAGAACCTATAAAATAACAATTACAAGTTGTTTTTACTTCACCAAGTCTTACCGCAGCTTCTATCAAATCATCTACCAAAATAAAATCATATGGTTGAAGTGCCGGTCCAAACGATGCTTCATTGCCTTTTTTTAATTCACCAATTGTATAACTTACCAAATTACCAGTTTTATTTTCAGGTCCATAAATATTGGAAAACTGCATCCAAACGAAAGCCTGTTCAATATTCTTACAGTATGTTTCTAGCATAAGATGTGTAGCATGCTTTGCAACCCCATACATCATTCCACCACTTGTTTTATGTAAAAGTGACAGACTTTCTGTTGCACGCTCTGCTATTGTTCCTGCACACAATAATTTGTTTACTCCAAGTTTTTTACAAATTGTTGCACAATTCATAGTCATTTCAGCATTTTTTAACTGAGTAATCGGATTCGCTTTTTCAACTCCATTTACTCCTGCCCATGCGAAATGATATAACGCATCATACTCTCTTTGTGGAATTTTTCCAAGAAGGTCATCAATGTCTTCAAGTCCAATTTCAATTTTGCTTATAGCTTCAGACTCTGGCAATTTCGAATTATTAAATGAAATATCCACAGCAACAACATTTATGTTCTTTGATATAAGTTTTTTTATCAGAGAACTTCCAATGAATCCGTTTGCCCCGGTTACAATTACGTTTTTCATCATTTACACCCCTAAAAATTCTTCTATTTCTTTATCCATGCACTGACGCACATCACCAGCTTCAATCCAACATTTGCTCCATTCAACAACTTTTTCTAATGCCTTGTCTAAATCCCAATGAGGTTTCCATCCGAAAGTAGTCTTTAACTTAGAACAATCCAGTTTAAGGAAATTAGCTTCGTGAGGTCCTCCATCATACTTGTTAACCCATTTGGCTTCATCTCCCCAATGCTTTACAAATAAATCTACCAATGCTCCTGTTTGGAAACAATCCCTGTCATCAGGTCCAACATTATAAAATCCTGCATATTTTTTATCTTGAAACTGCATCGCAGCAATCATCAAATATGCATATAGTGGTTCTAATACATGTTGATATGGTCTAGTAGAAAAAGGATTTCTAACAATAATATCTTCATTCTTAATAACAGATCGTATACAATCAGGGACTATTCTATCATTAGCGAAATCCCCACCACCGATAACATTTCCAGCTCTTGCAGTAGAAACAGCTATATTTAACTCATTAAAAAATGAATTAATATACGAATGAGTTACTAACTCAGAGCATGATTTAGAATTCGAATATGGATCATATCCATCTAACTCTTCATTTTCTCTATAGCCCCATGCCCACTCCTTGTTTAAGTAAACCTTATCTGTAGTAACATTCAAAAAAGATTTTACTGATTTCGTATTTCTAACACATTCACATATATTAACCGTTCCCATTACGTTTGTTTCATATGTATATACCGGATTCTTATAACTGTCCCTTACTATTGGCTGTGCGGCTAAATGAAGTACTATTTCTGGTTGAGCTTTATCAAATACTGATTTAAGCGATGCTAAATCCCTTATATCGCCTATAACAGAATTAATATCCTTTTCTATTTCTGCTATCTCGAATAGAGATGGTGAAGTAGGTGGATTAAGCGAATATCCTGTCACTTCCGCCCCCGCATTAGTAAGCATTTTGCAAAGCCAAGATCCTTTAAATCCTGTGTGACCTGTAATAAGAACCTTTTTTCCTTTATAAAAACTTAAATCAAACATTTTTAGTCCTCCCATATCTTCCATGGACACTCACCAGAATTCCATAATTTTTCTAACTGCTGTTTTTCTCTCAATGTATCCATACACTGCCAAAAACCATCATGTGTCCTAGCAATTAACTCTCCATCTTTAACCAGACCATTTAATGGTTCCTGCTCAAATACTGTATTGTCACCATCAATTCTGTCAAAAATCTCCGGATTCATTACCATAAAACCAATATTAATCAGATCACCATCAAGATCCGACTTTTCTCTAAAAGCGTTTACTGTTCCATCCTTTGCAATATCTAACACACCTTTATTTTGTCCAAAATTATAAACTGAGATTGTTCCAATTTTTCCGTGTTCCTTATGGAACTCTACCAATTTATTTATATCAACATTTCCTACTGCATCTCCATAGGTCAATAAAAATGGCTCATTACCAACATATTCCTTAATTCTTTTTATTCGCCCACCTGTCATTGTATTTAGACCTGTATCAACTACTGTAACTTTCCATGATTCTGCATGCTTATTATGAATTGTTGTCTTAGTATCATCTCCTGTATAATCAAATGTAACATCCGACGTATGGAGAAAATAATCAGCAAACCATTCTTTAATAACATGCTGCTTATATCCTGTGCAGATAACAAACTCATTATATCCCTGTGCAGAAAATCCTTTCATAATGTGCCATAATATCGGCATACCGCCAATTTCAATCATTGGTTTTGGTTTAAATGCAGACTCCTCAGATATTCTTGTTCCAAAACCACCTGCTAAAATTACAACTTTCATATTATCTTTCTCCTCTAACTAATCTCACTACTTTTTTAATAGTTGTTCCACATTTTAAAAACGTGATATATATATAATATTTCACTTCAATCATACATAAGGGTGCCTTTGCATAAAACTTTATATTCCTCTTATGCGTAGTAATTCGATTCAAAATTCCATCTGAATCATAAGCATCATAGGAAACTTTATTAAGATCTCCGCATTTTCTTGCTAAATAACAAAATTGATCAGAATAAAGTTTTAATCCATCCCACACAATTCTTGGCACAATATCCTTTTTTATATAAGTATCTGGTATATTGTCTATTATTTGAATTAAATTATCTATCCAGCATTCATAAAATCTCTTTGCCCATACTTGTTTCTTTTTTCGTGGAAAAATATTTATTGTTTTGACATTACAGGTTCTAGCTTTATTATCTTTTTGAGCAAAAGCGTTATAAAAATAACCGAGCCAGCCAAAACCATAATTATCTTCAAATTTACTATTGTACTCCATTAATAATTGAGGGTTATTCTTTAAATAAGCAAATAAGCTGGTTTTATATATTGAAAATCCTATACATGTACTAGGTATGAAACATTCACATATAAACGTATTTAAATCTGCTGTAGAATAATCTCTAGCTTCTTGCTTTTGATCAACTAAAAAAAGTAAATAATCATAATCTTTCTTTATATATTTAAATACTTTTTCATCTAACTCTGAAAAATCATGTCTTCTTGAATCACCACAAACCCATACATATTTCTTAGTAGAATTCAAAATAGGAATCATGGGTTTATACCCCAGCACTGTTTCTACTGGCAATCTATGATATTCAATCTGATATTCTTCTCTAACTACATATTCATTTACTAATAGCTCTGTTTCATCATTAGAACTACTATCGTAAATACTTATTGTTATGTTTCTATCACATGCATCTTTATAGCAACAGTTTAACCAGTTTTCAATAAAACGAGCCCTATTGTATGTGAGTATTGCTATTTCAAATTCATCTTTTTCAAAACTAATCATTTACTTTTGCCTCCTCAAGAATTTATAAAATGCTTTACATATTAAAAAACACTTTACCTTAAAATCTATAAATGCTTTCTCAAAATTACTAACTTCTCTTATCGAATAAAATTTTTTTCGCAGTAAATTTTGATTTTTTATACTGTCAATAAATGTAATCTTCCGAATATCGTGTCCATAGTGGTGACATATTGATTCATTGCTCATTATGTATTTATAGTCAAAAGTAACCAGCTGTGATGTTTGTTTATACAAATATTTCAAAATTTGTTTTTTTTCTTTTTTATTAAGTTTCAACTGATTAAGATAAATGACATAAGTCATAAATTCATTTATTCTGTTTTGGGGCATATAAAACAAATTTCCACTTTTTTTATTAAATGTCAAAGAATACTTATCTTTTTTTTCTATATTATCTAAAACTGATTCTACTAAAGGTATGTTATAATACAACATTTTTCCTTTTGATGCACAGTATGCCAGATATATATCAAAATTAAATGTATCCTCATCTAGTCTATGTCCATTTAAAACCGCAAACTCATATAATAATTCTATATTATATATATTCCCACTAGGATGTTTACTTAAAAATCCAAATTGCTTTACCGTATTATCTACTACAACTCTATAGCTATTGCTTATTGAATTTATTTGGCAATAACCTCCGCATACATCATTTTGCGATAATATATTTATAAATTGATCTAATTTATCTCCCAATAATTTATCTTTATCTAATAGTAAAAGACTATATTTTGCATTACCACAAAATATACTATCAGAAATATTTTTCACACCTGAAACAGCTTGCTTTCTTTGAATTATTCTCAATCTTTTATCTCGTACATTTATGTAATTATATATATTTCTAGGCGAACAATTATCAAGTACTACTATTTCAAATTGTTTTGATTTTGCTTTTAAAATACTATTAATTTTTTCATTTAACTCTTCAAATCTATTATACGAAGGAATACAAATTGACAATAACATTACTATACCTCCAATTTTTTTATTTCTTTAAAAGTTGTATAAATATATGCACTTGTAGTTATTATTAACGAAATAATAGATCCTAAAATCACTCCATTTAATCTCATTTTCATATTTATAGCAAGGAAAATTGATACAGGAATATTACCTATTGCTCCAATAATGCAAGCAATAGTTGTAATTTTAACTTTACTAATTCCATGTACAAATGCTGAAAAATTATGTGAAAAAATCAATAATGCATAATATATTCCCACTAATACTATTATTCCTGACTGATAATAAAGCTCTTTCCCCAAATATATTTTCATAAACCATTTAAATAATAAGACAGAAACTACAATTCCCCCTAACGTTAGACCATAAAATATAAGTGCTTTTTTCATAATTTTCTTTATATAACCAACATCTTTTAATGTATATGCATTTGTATATGTTGTCCATAATGGTCCAATTGCTGCCACATAAAAAGTATTTATTATCAAAAAATATTTATGGCACATACTATATGATGTAACATCTGTTGCGCCAAAGCATCTCATTATTATAATATTGTCTGTGGAATTTAGAACTAATGCCGCAATTTGCATAAAAAATATTTGTACTCCAAAACCTAATATTGACTTAGAATACTTGAAGTCAATATTCTTAAAATCTGGCATTAGTTTCTTATTTGATTTTTTTACACCTAATAATGCCATGATATTTTTAACCAGCTGTGCAACTCCTTCTAAAATCACCACTGCTAACATTGTTTTCTGATTAAAATATTTAAACATCAAAAGTGCCATAACCATCAATGCCTTCGAAAATATGCCTAATCCGCTAACCAATGCCGTTTTTTGAAGTGAATATAGTATATTAGTAGCCAATGTTAGTACAAAATTAATACATGCCAATAAACATGCTATAACTAAAATATAATTTAAATTCTCATCTGTTAAATGCGCATTTAATATAGCATCAAAATTAAAAAAAGTAGATACTCCTAGTATTATTAAAAATGCAATAATTGAAATAATTGAAACCAGAACATAAGCAACATTCACACAGCTATGTGCAGTTTCATAATCATCACCGATTATCGACTCCGATACTTTATTTCTCAATCCACTTCCAATTCCAAAATCAAAATAATATATCCATGAAACAAATGATAATGCCGTTGTATAAACACCATATTTATAATTTCCGAGGCAACTTAAAAGAATAGGTGTTGTAAAAAATGATAACAAGTACTCAATTCCTTTAAATAGTACTGAAGCTATTGCATTTTTCTTAATGATAAAATTTTGTTCTTTTGTATTAATTTTTGTTTCCAATTTAATTTCCTTACCACTTCTATATGTGTTATATTTATTACTTACTATTTCTTATATTTATAATCATAAATATAATTTTTGATATACTATTTTGTGCATAAAATTACTCCTATAAAACTTAAAATATTCCATATGATTATCATTATTCATTAGAAAACAATCCTACATCGTTTGGACTATCACAAGTCTTCTTAGGCATCCAATCAAATT
>ERZ773225.2451-NODE-2451-length-18783-cov-6.532358_pt1 | contig 18783 bp, 21 predicted proteins | sample MGYA00580993_ERZ773225 | MGnify/ENA primary metagenome ERZ773225 (study PRJEB29015, sample SAMEA2737748) | human gut metagenome | biome: human gut; feature: human-associated habitat; material: faeces | place: China | collected 2012 ...
GAATTGTATACCATGTCCTTGCGCTCCTGTATACCATGTTACTCTTGACACACTGGTGGACCCTACACCTGTTAGCCTTAGTATTGCTATAATTAATTTGATTATCTATTTATATAGATACCATAATTCGGTTCAGAATCATCAATTTCAGAATCTTTTGTCGGTTCTAACTTTTCATTTTGTAGATAAATACACCATACACCCTCATTCAACTCATTAGTGTCATCTTGGTAACAAACATTAACACCAAAAGTAAATGTATCATTTTTATCTTTTAAAGTGGCTAGACAATCAGTATATGCAACTGTACCATTTTCATCAGTACTATCACTATCACCTGCCCAATCATAATCAACTTTTTCAGATTTTATTGTATAGTACTTAAAGGCTTTTTCTAAGTCTTTATCAAAGTTTTTGTACTTCTTCAATACTTCTTTAGCGAACAGTGATTTTACCATTTCTTTATCTCTGTTATCAAAGGCTTTAACTACCTTTTTCATTGTGTCAGTAGCAATTTTTTCTGATGACGCAAAGAAAGAATAGGGCAAAGCCTTTAGGTCACCACCAAGAATATTACATCCGGTTAAAGAAAAAGTGACAAACAATAGGGAAATAACAATACACAATAGTCTTTTCATGTATAATCCTCCTTAAAATAATAGATAACAGTCAGCAACTTAATAAAATATTGTAGGTAATGAGGAATCATATTCTTGCAGATTTCTTTTAAGTACAACTGCTTTTTGTTCACTATCATTTAGAACAAAACTATTTAACCAATATACAAAAGCATCACTACAAATTCCAACACCGAGCTTTTTACCATATTCATCTTTTTCCCAATACTGATGGTTATTATCCTTATTATATAACCACTTGTCACATTTCTTTTGATATTTTTTGATTTGAGTTCCTATTTCATCAGGAACATTGATAACATCTGTATAATAATCGAATACTAAGTTAACTAACATAATTACCTCTTTTTACTTAAAAATTGATTTAATACATCCTCTAACTATAATTATATCAGTATTTACTGTATTTTCAACAAAATACTTGTCTTTTCATAAATATTATTCTTAGTATTGCATAATTTTCTTTTAATGTTAAAATATAAATGAGGAATAGTTTATGTCAGCCAGATGGTCGGAATTAACAGGAACTATGGATGAATGTGATTTTGATTTGTAATAATATAGGAATGTGGTTAAATGAAGTGTATTTCAAATTATAAAGAGTTTACGAAAAATTCAGATGATATATCTTTTAATGATGAATTAAATGTTGTATGTGATGATAAAGATACTGTATTACAATACTTAAAGAAGTTTGATAAAGAATGTATTGTTCTTACTTGTGCATCAACTGATTTTGTTACAGGTCAGTTATTAAAAAGTAGCATATTTGTATATAATGATGGTGTTTATTGTTGGACAAGTGAAGAAATATACCACTTTGAAAAATATGATATGAAACTTAATGATGATTTTATTAAGTATGTTTTAAGTAGGAAAGATTGTTAATAAAAAGGTCAAAATTGGTGATTATTTATGACTAGAAATACAGAATTGTTGTATTGGAGTATTAATAAGGATTGGTATGAGGAAGACCCAACACATAAGCATATTTTCAGAGTTAAAGAAGATGCACCTGAAAGAGCAAAGAAAAGTTATGAAATGTGGTTGGAACATCAGGAAAAGAAAAATTAAAGTAAAGATTTAAAAATATTTATTGTGAGGTGTTATTATGTGGTGGTTTGATAAAAGTATAAAATTATTTGGATTTTGGAAAAATATGCCTTATGCTATTGTGACAGAAGATACTTTTGAAGAATTATCAAAGATACATAATGATATTGACAAACAGAAAGTTATTAAACATATAGAATCATTAGATTAATTTACGGGTGGTGTATCAACATATGATATGTTTACCGGTGAAAACTACAAGAAGGTGTTTATGAAGATGGAGATTTTAAATTTACATTAGACTTTTTACACTACTATAAAAATTATGATATTGGTATTCCTTTGGAATATGAGGAGTATCTGAAAACAATATTATAATTGGATACAGTAGTATGTTATTTATTGTGAGGTTTGTATGACTGAAGTTTTTAATAAATATTTGAAATGGTCTTATCTGGACAAAACTTGTCATAGAAGGCTATATAAAGATGCTCCTGACTATATAAAAAATGAAGTTAGAAAACTTGATGATGAGCATTATAGAAAAACAGGTAGGCACAAAATACTTGTGGATTATGATGATGATGAATAATTTAACTAAAGAAAAAGCAAATGGTACTAGGCATACCATCTGCTTTTGTTATAAAGGTTTTAATTTACATAATTTATTAAGTTAGAAATTTGAAACCCTATTTCTTCTGAACTGAATAAACCTGAAAGGTATTAAAGTCACATTTAAATGAATCGACTGATTTTAGTTTATAATTCTCTTTCAGGTACATAGGGGTTTTTGTTAATGTATTTTTCACAAACCAAACTGTATCACCTGAATTTATCTTAGACTTAATCTTCTTTTTATTAATGTACTGAACATTATCAAAAGCAGAAAACCATGACTCATAGTAGGTACAAATGTGAGTATACTTAGGGTAATAGTATGACATAATTCCAAAGGCACTGTCGGAATAAATAAATGTATCGGAAGAAGAAGTGACTTTGTCAAAACGGTTGAAAAAGTTCTTCATTGATGGGTTGTATTCAAATATTCCTGTAACAACAACACAACCTATGCTGAGAATAGAAAGGCATATGCAAATAACCTTTTTGGCTTTTACTTTAATATTTTTTGTGCCAAAAGCAACTAACAAAGCAAAAATTCCTAATACTTCATTGCAATATCTTGCTATGTAAAATGGTCGAATAAAGATAGTTACAAAAAGTCCGATTATCTGAACACTTAATATGCTGATTATTGCAAATATTATAGGTAATTTGCGATTATCTTTCTTTGCTAATATTAGTGCTGAAACAATAATTCCTGTTGCAAAAACTATTAGTGAAAGTGGCTCTACACCTTTTAGCCAGAAGTTTCCTGCTGCTGATTTGGTTTGATTTAATAGTGGTATAATCCATGGAGAATATCCTGCTACCATTGCAATATCTGAGATTATAATTGCTTTTAATAGTTTTCTGTCTTTTAAAATAATGTAAATATTAACGAATGCAAAAATTATTCCCACTGCAAGTAGTGCATAGAGGTGGTTGTATGCTGAAAATAAAGAGGCTATAACAAATATAACACAATGGTGTATTTTGTGATTTTCAATAAATAGCAAAGCCTCTATAAAGGAAAGTGTAACGAAAAATATACACCATTGATATGACCTTTGCTGAACACTGAAGTACAGTGACATAGGAACTGCACCCACAGTAAGCATATAGATTATTGATGTTGTGTTGTCAAAATGCTTTTTCACTATTGTTAAGCCAATTGAAAGTGTTGCAATATAGCCCAGTACAGAAAAGACTTTTGTGATAGGTATTGAGTAACCGAAAATCATACAAAATACTTTTAATAACAAAAAGTATAGTGGTGGGTGCATATCGGTTTTCAGTATTTCAATAATTTTTGGAAAATCATGCTCAATTAATGATAGGGTATATGATTCATCAAACCATAGATTATTGTTAAAAATAAGGCTTACAGAAAATAAAGACAATATTCCGAAAATTATGTATGGCAACTTGTTGCTTTGATTTTTGAGATTTTTCATTATATTATTCCTTTCTTGCAACTACAACCATTTTAACATCATTATCATATTAATTCAAGAATTGTATAAATGATTATGATTTTGGTTGATAATATTTTCCGTATTATTTAACAAATTTCTTCTTATTTTCATAAATATTATTTTTAGTATTGCATAATTTTCTTTTAATGTTAAAATATAAATGAGGAGTGGTAAATAAATTTTAATTATGGGAGGTAATTATGAAAAATCAAGAACAAGGCAAAAAGAAGATAGCATTTAAAAAGGGTATAATCTCAATGGTTTTCAGCCGATTTGGAATTGTGCTGGTTCTTCTTGCTTTGCAAATATTAGTTTTACTTGGTCTATTCTTAAAGTTTAGTCAGTTAGCACCACATTACTACATAATCTCAGCAGTATTTTACATATTTATGATTACAGTAATTGTGAACAGTGACCATGATGCATCAAGCAAAATTACTTGGCTGACTATAATGGCCTTTCTGCCTATATTCGGAGCATTGTTATACATTTATACTACTGTGGATATAGGTCACAGAATTCTGAAGAAAAGAGTTACTCATATCCTAAAAAATACTAAAAATAAAATCACACAGGATAAATCTGTTATTGATAAAGCAGAAGAAATTTGTCCTGATGTAGCTGATTTGAATTATTATTTAAACAAATCAGGAAGATTTCCGTTGTATGAAAATACTGATGTTACCTATTATCCAATAGGTGAAAAGATGTTTCAGTCAATGCTTGTTGAACTTGATAAAGCAAAAGACTTTATCTTTATGGAGTACTTCATTGTTGATGATGGATATATGTGGGATAATATTTTGGAAGTACTGATTAAAAAGGCAAATGAAGGTGTTGATGTTAGGGTAATGTATGATGGTACTTGTGAATTTGCATTACTACCAAGAACTTACCCTAGTAGCTTAGAGAAACTTGGAATTCATTGCAAGGTGTTCTCACCTGTATCACCGTTTATCTCAACACATTATAATTACAGAGACCATAGAAAGATTATGGTTATTGACGGTAAGACTGCCTATAACGGTGGAATCAATATGGCTGATGAGTACATTAACTATACCCATAAGTATGGTCATTTTAAGGATGTTGGTGTTATGCTAAAGGGTGATGCAGTAGATAGCTTTACACTAATGTTCCTACAAATGTGGAGTGTAAATGAAAGACATTGTGACTTTTCAAAGTACCTAAATGTAGGGGATAGTCTTTCTGCCGGTGGTTACTTTAGCAATGGTTTTGTAATGCCATTTGGTGATTGTCCACTTGATGAATATGATGTTGGCAAATCTGTATATATGGATATTCTTAATCGTGCAAAGGACTATGTTTATATTATGACACCATATATGATTATGGATGGTGAACTGGAAAATTCATTGACATTTTCAGCTGAGAGAGGTGTTGATGTTAGAATTATTTTGCCTCATATTTCAGACAGTTTTGTTGCACAAGCACTTGCAAAAACTCACTACAAGAAATTGCTTGATGCAGGTGTAAAGGTGTATGAATATACTCCCGGATTTGTCCATGCAAAAGTATTTGTAAGTGATGATGTTAAGTCGGTTGTGGGTTCAATTAATATGGACTACAGAAGTCTGTACCATCATTTTGAATGTGCAACATATATGTATGGTACAAGGTGTATTGAAAATATTAAAAGTGATTATAAGGATACACTTGCTAAGTGTCAGCAAGTTACATATGAAAGTATCAAGAATGATAAATGGTACATTAAACTAATCGGTAAAGTACTTAAGTTTGTTGCACCGTTAATATAGTTTATTATTTACTTTAAAATTTAATTTTACTTATTAAACCACCCCTAAAGGCAAATGCTTTTAGGGGTGATTTTGCTTATATAAATTTAATTATATGACACAGAATCAGCAATTTTTTCTAATGTGTCAGTATCAACATTATCATTCCAACTGTAGAATGTTATTTCTTCATCATTATTATCAAAGGAAACATAGTTTGCTTTATAGATAACATTGTCAGCAGAAATTACTGCATCACCTTGTACTGTACTTAATGAATTTACTTCACCGTTAACTTTTATCATACTCTTAAAGTTATGGCTGATAATATTCTTTTCAGCTTTTGCATCATTGTTTAATGGTTCACCAAAGTCATACATATCCTCAGCTTTACTTTGGAAAAGTATTATCTTGTCCTTATCATTAGAAGTATCTTTAGAAAAATAAATCAATCCATTTTCCTTACTTTCATTCCAATCATTAGGTACTTTTATGGAAATTGTATTGCTTAATTTCACATCTTTCCAACCAAAATAAAAGTGAAAATCAATAAGGTTAAGAAATAAATAAGCTAAAGTACAAATGATAGCAACAATGACAGTTACAATAATCGCAATAGTTGCTTTGTGATGTTTTTTTAAATTAGTCATAGTAATCTCCTATCCAAATTTTTCTATTAAATATTTCTTGATTTTTTTAGTGTCGATAAGTAGGTCATTAACAAAAATTGCAAGGATAAAACAAGCAAAGACTAAGCCAAACAGAGTTTCACTGTTGAATTCCAAAAATTCATCAGCTCCAAAAATTGAAATTATGAGTAAAGCCAGAATTATAAGAATATCTACTATGTTAAGACAAGCAATGCCTACTATTCTGCAGTTACCTCTAAATTTAATCAATTTTCCGTAGAAAAATGGTTTTGCAGTAGTTTGACAACCAAAACGATCCTTGTTATCATCCTCATAAAATAAGCATAGAAAGTCCTTTTTGTTGCTTACCCAGTTGATACCTTTTCTGTTTTCACTGTACCTTCTGGGATATTTTTCTAGAATTTGATTTGATAATGTGTTTTCGATTTCTTCTATTGTACGGTTTGTCTTTATGTTTATAATCATATTTTACCTTTTCTATATAATTTGTAGAATGAAATTACTTCAAATCAGATACCAAAACAAAAATCACATTACAAAGAATACGGCAATAGCCCAACCAATAAGGATAACGGAGAAGAAGATTACCTGGAATGGGTTGCTATACCATGAGCCTGATGACTTACGATTTTTGATAGCAGAAATACCGGTAAGTACAAGCATAATTACAGCAGTAAGTCCCTCAAGAACAGACATTGCAACATTAAAACCGATTGGAGCAAGTCTAAAGAAACATACCGATACAACTAAGAATACTGTACCTATAATAAATAATGCCATAAAAATTTTGTCTAAGTTTTTCATATTAATTCCTCATTTCATATTTATAATAGTAGTTTATACTATTTATATGATATTGTAAAGTGATTTTTTGTTAATGTTTAACATTTAAAGGATTTCAAAAATCCCCATTATAGCTTTACTTAATACCATTTCATAACTAAAAAATATAAGTTGAAATATAGGGGAGATTGTGGTATACTGTCTTTGTAATTGAATAAGAATATAGGCAAGGGAAATACGGTGAAAGTCCGTTGCAACTGCCATTACTGTGAATTAAGCCAGATGACTTGCTATATTCAAGGTTTTAGTACTTTTGGGTAAGAAGAGTAACCATTTTTAAAGCATTACTATGGGTAATGTTTTGTTTTGGTGTCTCTTTGCGTTTTGCAAAGAGTTTTTTTATGCCCATTTTGTGTTATATTTTAGGTGTTTATGAAAAAGTTATTTGCTCTAATCCTTGTTGCTATCACAGTAATCCTATCATTTGGTATAGTAAATGTTTCTGCTAGTAGTGGTTATGTAACTATTAGCTTTCAGGACTATGGTATCCGTGGTAGTGACAAGGGAGATTTTCCTCATCAGCTTGGGAAAATCATTAACAAAACCAAAGTAAAAATTAATAAAAACGATACTATTGCAACTGTCACCTTAAGATTGTTAAAGGAAAAGGGTATCAAACCGGCATATACAGGTAAACCTGAAATGGGTGGTGGTTTTTACCTTGCATCAATTGACAACTTTACTACAGTCAGTGGAAAAAAGGTTAGTGACGGTTACGGTTTAGGTGAATTTTCTGTTGGTAGTGAAAGTGGTTGGATGATTAGCTACAACAATTGGTTTATCAATAAAGGTGCTTCAGAATTTTATGTAAAGAATAATGATGAAATTAAGTGGCAGTTTACTGCTACCGGTCTTGGTAAAGATATTGGTTGTGACTTTAATAACCCTATTGCAAAAATTAAGAATTTGCACTTTACAAGTGGTAAGCTGTCACCTAGCTTTTCTACTAATAATAAAAGCTATACATTAACTTTGCCTAAAGGTAAAAGCACTGTTGCAATAAGTGCAACTTTGGAAAATTATTATTCTAGGGTAACTTATCATTATAATGGGAAAAGTTATAGTGATAATGAGTATTTTAAGGTAAAGGACAATACTTCAATTACAGTTAAATCTGTTTTTGACAATGGAGAAGGCAAAAAAGACAGTGATACTGTTACTGTTAAAGTGAAAATTCCATCTTCAAAAACTACTAAAAATATTACTGATAAAACCACAAAGAAAAATACTGCTAATAACAGTAGCAAAGCAGTTAATAAAAATTCTGTAAACAATAATACAGATAATAGTATTAATAGTATAGATAATAATTCTTCTAGGGAAAATAAAAATGTCGATAACAAGAAGAATGATACAAAAGAAACTGTTACTGATAACAGTAAAAATATCAGTAAGGAAACAGTAAGCAATACTGAAAATGTTAAGGGTAATAATGAAGATAATAATTCTAATATTTCTGATAACTTTGATAATTTTAGTAGTGAAAGTAGTAATAATTCTGTAAAAGAAATTAATACTGTAAATGGATTTTTCATTTTTTTAATAATAATTGCAGGTGTAGTTGTTTTGGCAATTATAGCTTGCATTATGATATTATATAAAAACAACAAGGAGAGGAAACAATGAGGAAATTATTATCATTATTTCTTGCACTAGCTCTTGTTATTTCAACAGTAGCAACTTTTAGTGCAGAAGAAGAAAAGGCTTTTGACGGTTATATTTATATGACTGTTGAAAGAAACACTCTTGGTCAAGGTTTCATTCAAGAACCAATTAAGGTTGGTTACTATGAGGGTGACTCTTTGGCAGATATTACAGAAAGAATGTTAGGTGACAGAAGTACATTTACAGGTGATATTTCAAACTACTACCTAGAAGGTATCAAAGATGGTGGCGAACCTGAAAATTGGACTTCTGATGAAATTCCTTCAGACATTAAGAAGGCTCTTGGTGGAAATGTAAATGGTAGAACAAAGGACGATGTTCTTCAGGCTTTTGACTACACTTCATACAGCGGTTGGATGTTTACTGTAGATAACAAAGGTATTGATGTTGGTGCCGGTGGCGTTAGCTATGCTGACAAGGCAGACACAACTCACTATACAGACGGTAGTGTTGTAAGACTTCAGTACACTCTTTACGGCTATGGTGAAGATGTTGGTATTAGCTGGGGTATGATGAGCTTTGATACTACAAATAAGTTTGTAGATAGAAGTGACCTTATTTCTTATGTTGCTGATATTAATGACGAAAATGCTCAGAGTGAATACGGTACTGCTTATACAGATGCAGTTAAGCTATTAAACACTTGGAATGTAACAGAAGAACAGATTGATAATGCTATTAAGGCACTTGACGATGCAAAACAGTCAACACCTGATGAACCTGAGGACACTCACAATGTTGAGTGGGCCGGTGCTATGAACAACTTTAAGGACGGTAATCAAGTAACCGATACTAAGGTTGTAAAGAACAATCCTGAAGAAAAGTGGTCTTATGAACTTAACAGAACTAAGGGTTCTTGGGGTTCTTACTATGCCGGTCAGTCAGTAATTGTTGACGATTATCTATATGCTACAGGTGCAGGTAGCCTACATAAAGTTGATACAAAAACAGGTAAAGGCGAAACTGTTGCAGTAGCAGGTTCAACAGCATTCTACTATGACTATGTTGCATATGGTGACGGAATGATTTTCGTTTCAACTTCAAATGATATTGAAGCATTTGACATTGATACTCTACAGTCACTAGGTAAAGTTAAGGGTACATTTAGTCAGTATCACCCTATGCAGTACAACAAGGGTTACTTAGTTTGTAACGGTAACATTTATAAGGTAAATAAAAATAGTGACAATGTACTAACTCAGGTTGGTGAAGGTACTATTGGTGGTGACTCATTTAACTGGTCACAAGGTGTATTTGCTAATAATTACTACTATGTAGTAGCAACAAATGATATTTACTGTGTTGACTACAAGACAAACACAATTAAGTATCAGTATAAGTATGATGAAAACCGTACTACTACTTTTAATATTGGTGGTGAACTTGCTTACGATAGCACAACAGACTATCTATATTGGGGTTCATACAAGCAGAAAAATCTTCATGCAGTTAAGCTAAATGATAATGGTGACTTTGATAAGGAAACTTATAAATCTGCTACTATCAGCCAAGAATCTGTATGTGCACCGGTTGTATATAACAACAGAATTTATGTAGCAGGTCAGGGTGGTACTATTGATGTTATCAACGGTAATCCTAATGACAATAACTTTTTAAGCACTATCTATACAACTAACAAAATCGGTATGAAAATTCAGAGTAACCCAATCCTTTCAACAGGTTACGAAGAAGAAACAGGTAATGTTTATATTTATGTTCAGTCATACAATGCCCCTGGTAATATTTATTATCTAGAGGATAATGAAAACAGCACTTCCGGTACACTAAAGCAGTTAAGTAACCTTTCAACAACAAGTACAGCAGCATATGCTTACGAACAGATTGCTATTGATGATGAAGGTCAAATCTACTTCTTTAACGAAGAAGGTTATCTATATTGCTATGGTGAAAAGCATATTCATAACTACACTTACAAAACTCTATTAAACGGTAAACACATTAAGACTTGTGATGGTTGTGGTGAAAGTGAAGAAGAATTCTGTACTTTCGAAAACGACAAGTGTATTTACTGTGGTGTAGAGAGAAGTAAGTATATTTATGGTGACATAAACCAAGATGGTGAAGTAACTGTTCAGGATACAACATTACTACAGAAGTATGTTACTAAGTTAGCTGAACTAAATGATGTTCAGAAAGAATGTGCTATGTTTGACCATATGGATAAAATTACTGTAAAATCTGCAACAAAGATTCAGAAGTATATTGCCAATCCGGAACTTGATACTTTAGTCGGTGCATCATTCTATATGTATTCAAAATAATTTAATTTATATGGTAACTGATACTTCCTTAGGGGAGTATCAGTTATTTCCATATTTACAGTGGAGAAATAATGGAAGACAAGTTAACTAAAGAAGATTGTATAGTTCTTATTAAGAATAAATTTAATGAGAAAAATGAACTACCTAAGAAAAGTGATTTTACAGATTGGCAAGTTATGATGATAAAGTCCCACCTAGGTCCATGGCCAAGAGCCTTAGAAAAGGCAGGAGTAAAGCCACCTAGGGATGACAAAAAATTATTAGTAAAACAAGAGAAACAAAAAAGAGCAAAGGAAAGAAAAGCTCAGTACAAGAAAAATTGTGAGAAAAATAATGAAGAATAAAAATTCTAATAAAGAAAATAAAACTATGAAAATTAAGAAATTAACTTTGACTATAATGTCAATAATTCTGCTAATTATTATTAGTTGTACAACTTGTTTCGCAACTGACGGTAGTAGTGGTGTTAGTGATGTTTATATATATATTATGTTTATTATTGTTACTGCAGTTGCAGTAGCTGAGGGTGTGTATATTGCGTACCTAAAGATTTTTAAATTAAATAAAAAGGAAAAGAAAAATGCAGAGAAAAAGTAAGTTCCTAGTATTGCCTATTGTTGTTGCAATTTTCCTTTCTATTATAAGTGTAGGTTCGGTTAGTACTTCACTAAAGGGTAGGGAAGAATATAACGCTACAGGAAAGTACCTTGCTAATCAATCCCCAATTGTAGGTTCAATCGGTGGTGAGTGGGAGGTTATTGGTCTTGCCAGGTCTGATTTAAATATAGACAAATCCTACTTTGAAAAATATCAGAATAATGTAGTAAATACTTTGGTGGAGAAGAATGGAGTTTTATCTACTGCAAAATACACAGAGTATTCAAGGGTTATCCTTTCACTAACTTCAATAGGCAGTGATGTTACTAATGTAGGCAATTATAACCTTTTAAGTTATTTATCTGATTTTAATAAGGTAACAAGGCAAGGTATCAACGGTCCTATATGGGCATTAATTGCACTTGACAGTAACAATTACGAAATTCCAACAAATGAAAATCCTAGCAACCAAACTACTAGGGAAAATCTAATTGAATATATTATAAGTAAAGAACTAAGTAACGGTGGTTGGGCTTTAATCGGTAATACACCTGACCCCGACATTACTGCAATGGCTATTACTTCTTTGGCTAAGTATTATAATTCTAAAGAAGAAGTAAAAAAGTCGGTTGACAGAGGTATTACTGCTTTGACTAAGATGCAAAATTCTTCAGGAGAATTTTCTAGCTTTGGTACAGTGAACAGTGAAAGTACAAGTCAAGTTATTGTGGCACTTTGCTCATTAGGTATTAACCCTGACACAGATAAAAGATTTATTAAGAATGGCAAAAGTCCTGTTGACATTTTGCTTTCTTATTATGTTGGAAATGGTTTTTCCCACACTAAAGGCAGTAACTATAATCAAATGGCTACCGAACAATGTTTTTACGGTTTAGTGGCTTATTATAGGCTATGTAACAACAAGAATTTCTTGTATAATATGACCGATGTGTATGAAAAGCCTTATGACCCTACTGTAACAGAGGCTACAACAACAAAGCCTGTTGAGTCAAAACCTACTGTTACAAATTCTACTACACATAAAAATACAACTACCAATCCAACTAAAGCAACAAAAAATACTCAGGTAGTTTATACAACAGGTAGTTATAATTCTGTAACAGAAAATAAAACTACCCCAACATATAACAACACAAATAATTATCAGCCTAATGATAATTCAGTTAATAGTGTTGTAAATAATAATAGGGATAACAGTAGTAATAGTAGTGAAGAAACAGTAGCAGAAACTACTTCTAATACTGAAAGTACAACAGTAAGCAACACTACAACTTCAACAACAGAAAGTACCACAGTAACTAATAATTCTACTAAAGAAAATAAAAAATCTAATGTAATTACAAAGTCAAAGGACTATAAAGATGTGTTTATTAACCTGATTATGATTTTTGTGATAGGTATTCTTGCAGTGGTTTTAGGTACATTAATAATGATGATTAAGAAGAAAAGTGATAAGTAATGAAGATAATTAAGAAGATTATACCTTGTGTAATTGTAATGGTGATGATACTTTCTACCGTAACAGTTGCCTATGGTGCTGAAAGTGAAATATATTCTACAAAAGAATTAAAAACTATTTGTGATGATATTATTAATTGGAAAAAGTCTGACCAAAAAGTCAGTAAAAACAGTAATCTTTTTACCGGTGAATACCTAACTTATGCCGGTACTACTAACGGTGACTGGTATCCTATTGCTATGAATAGGCTTGGTTATGATGATGACTATAACGCATATTTAACATCTTTAAAGGACTATGTGGAAAAGTCATACAAAACTCCCCAAAAGTTAAGTAAATATAAGTCAACAGAATGGCACAGAATTACACTTTCTGTTTTAGCTTGTGGTGGTAATCCTACAGAATTTGGCAAAGATAAAGACGGAAACAGTATCAACCTAATTGCTGACGGTACATATAACAGAGATGGCTTAGGTAGACAAGGTATCAACGGCTACATTTGGGCATTAATTGCACTTGACAGTAACAACTATTCTGTACCAAGTAATGCACTTAACAGTAAGGAAAGCATTATTAACAGTATAATCTCAGCTCAAAACAGTGATGGTGGATGGGCTTTAACTAGTGGGGACTCTGATGTTGATTTAACTGCAATGGCTTTACAGTCCCTTGCTAAAAATCAAGATTATAAAAATGTAAAAGAGTCTATTAACAAGGCACTTAACTACCTTTCAAAAAGTCAAAAGAACAGTGGTGGCTTTACAAGTTGGGGTACTGAAAATGTAGAAAGTTCAAGCCAAGTTGTAATCGCACTTTCTGCACTAAATATTAATGCTCAAACCGATAAAAGGTTTATCAAAGGTAACAACACTTTACTGTCAGCTATAATGAAGTACAAAACTTCCGATGGTGGATTTACTCATTCTTATGTAAATGATAAGGACAACCCTACAGCAGTAGCCGGTAAATCAAATTCAATGGCTAGTGAACAAACATTACTTGCACTTTCATCATATATTCGTTATGTAAATGGAGAAAAGTCACTTTATGACTTTACCGATACAATTTCTAAGAAAAGTCCTTTGACTGATAAAGATATTGAAAAGATTAATAATTTACCTAAAGATTTAACCACAGAAAACTATGGTGATGTTTTAGCTTTATTGGAAAAGGCACAGTACAGTAAAAATGAAAAGTATGTTTCTACTCTGAAAAATGATAAAGCAGAAATAGAAAAAATACAGGAAAAAATAAATTCAATTAATACTACTATCAATTCACTTTATCCTATTGATAATGTGAAAATCAGTGATAAGGATAAAATTGAAAAGGTAATTGCTGACTACAATAGTTTAAGTAGTTATGACAAAACAAAAGTTTCAGGCTTTGATGATACAGAAAGAGCCTTAGCAGTAGTCAGTGAAAAAACAAGAAATATTATAGTTTTTGCAGTACTGACAGTTGTGGCAGTACTACTGATACTATTTGTAGTTTTACGAATCAGAAAAAGAATTAAGAAGAAAAAAGAAATTGATTTTGAGGAAGAATAGTGAAGAAAGATATTCTTGCAATTTTTGCCGGTATAATGGTAGTAATTATCTTAATAATGGGTACAGACTTTCAATCTGTTGATGAATATTACCTAACCCATGTTGACGATATTAAACCGGATAGCAAAACAGTAACAATGACAATAGAATGTAAAACTGTCTTTGACAATAAGGATAAGCTAGATTCAAATTTAGAAAAGTATATTCCAAAGGATGGCTATATTCTAAAGAAAACTAGGTTTGTGCTTAACCCAAAGGATACTGTTTTTGATATTCTTGACAGAGTAACTCGCTACAAGAAAATCCAGATGGAATATCAGGGTGCTGACCTAAATAAATACGGTAGTGCCTATATTGAGGGGATTAACTACCTTTATGAATATTCTTGTGGAGAATTATCAGGCTGGATGTATAAGGTGAACAATAAGTTTCCTAAGTATGGTTGTTCTAATTATACTTTAAAAGACGGTGACGATATTGTATGGTCCTATACCTGTGATTTAGGCAGAGATGTTGGTTGTGATTTTGTGGAGGAAAACAATGGAAAGTAACAAGTTAAAAAGTTTTGCCACAATTCATCCGGCAGTTTTAATGGTGTATTTTCTAAGTGAAATTGTAATTTCTATGTTTAGCACAAACCCTATAATTTTAGGTGTAGGGTTAGTTGGTGGACTTTTGTTTTTCCTAATGATTCAAGATATAAAGGTGTTTCTAAAGGATTTGACCTTTTACATTCCTATGTTTCTGTTGATAACAATTATCAATCCACTATTTTCACACAACGGTGTAACACCACTATTCTTTATGAATGGCAACCCTGTAACTATGGAGGCTATTATTTACGGTATGGATATTGCCCTAATGCTGATGGCAGTTATCTATTGGTGCAAGTGCTATAGCTTAATTATGACTACTGATAAGTTTCTTTATCTTTTCGGTAAGGCTATTCCTAAGCTTTCCCTTGTACTGTCAATGGCACTAAGGTTCATTCCTTTGTTTAAAGAAAAGCTACATGAAATCAGAAATGTACAAAGTTCAATAGGTTTGTATGACAGAAAAGGCTTTGTAAACAAGATAACAAGTGAACTAAAGGTGTTTTCTGCACTAATCACTTGGTCACTTGAAAATTCTGTAGAAACTGCCTCATCAATGAAAGCAAGAGGTTATGGACTAAAGGGAAGAACCCACTTTTCTATGTACAAATTTAGGTCAAGGGACTTTATGTATCTACTTGCTATTGTAATTTTCTTTGGCATAGTAATTGTGGGAATGGCTATGGGAGTAACTGACTTTAGCTTTTATCCGGAAATTTCAAATTTTAATTTTGGCATTAGTCAGATTATTGTATATATTAGTTTTGCTTTATTATCATTTATACCATTTGTATCAGAGGTTTGGGAGGTGATTGTGTGGAAATACTCAGTATCAAAGATTTAACATTTTCTTATCCTAATAAGGAAAACTTTGCACTACAAAATGTGAACCTATCTATTAACAGTGGTGACTTTGTTGTGGTGTGTGGTCAGTCAGGTAGTGGCAAAACTACACTTCTTAGAATGTTAAAAAAAGAAATTGCACCACATGGGGAAAAGCAAGGTGCAGTTTATTATAAGGGTGAAGATGTAGAAAAGCTAGATGATAAAATTTCTGCACAAAAAATCGGCTTTGTATTCCAAAAGCCTGACCAACAAATTGTTACGGATAAGGTGTGGCATGAACTTGCTTTTGGTCTTGAAAGCCTAGGTTATGACTCTGACTATATAAGACTTAGAGTAGGGGAAATGGCAAACTACTTTGGCATTACAAGTCTGTTTAGAAAAAAGACTACTGAGCTTTCAGGTGGTCAAAAGCAGTTAATGAACCTTGCCTCAGTTATGGCAATGTCACCTGATGTTATTATTCTTGATGAACCTACTTCTCAGCTTGACCCTATAACTGCCAATGATTTTATTACAACCTTAAAGAAAATCAATGATGAACTGGGACTTACTGTAATTATCATTGAACATAGACTTCAAGAAGTTTTCCCTATTGCCGATAAGGTTGCAGTTATGGAAGATGGCAAGGTGATTTGTTACGATACACCTAGGAATGTGTGTGAAAAGCTAAGTAATCATCCTATGTCACAGGGCTTCCCTTCAGCAGTACGAATTTGGCAAAAGTCCGGTAGCAAAGGGGAGTGTCCTTTAACTGTAAAGGAAGGTAGAAATTTTATTAACTTAAATTTCTCTGAAAGAAAATTACCTTTGCGAAATACTATTCCGAATACAGAAGATATTATCACCCTAAAGGATGTATTCTTTAGATATGAAAAAGGTGGAAATGACATTCTTTCCGGTACAAATTTAAGTATCAAAAAAGGTGAACATTTCTGTATTTTAGGTGGTAACGGTTCAGGCAAAACCACAACATTGAAAATTCTTGCAGGACTTCTAAAGCCATACAGAGGCAAGGTTATAATTGATAACAACAAAATGACTAAGAAAACCACTGCCGATTTTAACCGACTTGGTGTTGCAATGTTGCCACAAAACCCTGAATCGGTTTTCCTGAAATCCAGGGTCATTGATGACTATACAGAACTTTGCAAAATTAAGGGAATTGAAAAATCGGATTATGAAGATAAGATAAATTCAGTAGCTGAAAAGTTAGGTATAAAGGACTTATTAGAAAATCACCCTTATGACCTTAGTGGTGGTGAAATACAGAAATGTGCTTTAGGAAAAGTCCTGATTTCTGAACCGAAAATTCTCTTACTTGATGAGCCTACTAAGGGTGTGGATGCTTACAGTAAACTGTCTTTAAGCAAAATTTTGCAAGAGATTAAGTCTGATGGTGTGACAATTATTACAGTAACCCATGATGTGGAATTTGCTTCAATAGTGGCAGACAGATGTGGTCTTTTCTTTGATGGGGAAGTGCTGTCCTCACTTGTACCACAAGAATTTTTCTCAAAAAATAATTTCTACACCACAGCATCAAGCAGAATTTCTCGTGATAAATTCGCAAATGCAGTTACTGTTGATGATGTAGTTTCTCTAATTAAGGAGGAACAAAATGGCTAAGAAAATAATTAAACTTTCATTTCTAATAATATTAGTACCACTTGCAGTTATATTAGGTGTGGTGGTTTTTAAGGATAGGTCATATGCTTGGGTGTCACTTTGTGTGGCATTGTTCTCCTTAGTACCACTATTTTTGACCTTTGAAAAGAAGGACACCAACACCACAAAGTTAGTTATCTTAGCAGTAATGATTGCACTTTCAGTAGCCGGTAGATTTCTATTTTCATTTATTCCACATTTTAAGCCTGTAACTGCAATGGTGGTGATAACCGGTATTTATATGGGTTATGAATATGGCTTCATTTGTGGTGCATTTACGGCTTTAATTTCTAACTTTATTTTCGGTCAAGGACCATGGACACCATTCCAAATGTTTGCTTGGGGACTGATTGGATTACTTGCAGGGTTACTTGCTAAAGTTCTTCAGAAGAATATTATTATTCTACTTGTTTTCGGTGCATTAGCCGGTGTACTGTTCTCATTTCTTATGGATGTGTGGACAACATTTTGGTATGACGGTACATTTAACTTTTCAAGATTTATTGCAAATATTGTAACTGCAATCCCTGTTACAATCACCTATGCCATTTCAAATGTGGTGTTCCTATTTGTACTAATAAAACCAATCGGCAAAAAACTAGAGCGTATAAAAATAAAATACGGTCTTTAATTTACCTTTTATTATTTCAAAATTTTATTTTAATCAAGTATGTATAAATTAAATATAGTGATTAAAATAGTAAATAGAAATTGAAATAAAAAAGAATTTAAAATAAATAATAAGAGTACAGTTGAATTGATTTTAATTTCTCAGTTCATCCTGTACTCTTTTTATTTTTCAATTTTGATTTTGGATAAGATAAATTGGTTTTACAAATTAGGGCTTTTCAATTTTGTCTGTTGGTAAAGGTGAGAATGATAAATTAGGGTTTGTGGGGATGTTGTAAATTATAAAAAAGTGTATACTATGTCCTTGTGTAAACTGTAAACTATGTGGTTGTATAATTCAAAATACAACGATATTTTGTAGCATAAACAATAGTAATTTATATATCGTATTGTGGCTCACAGGTGTAGGGGCGAACAGTGTGTCAAGAGTAACATGGTATACAGGAGCGCAAGGACATG
>ERZ773225.2454-NODE-2454-length-18776-cov-18.265958_pt1 | contig 18776 bp, 10 predicted proteins | sample MGYA00580993_ERZ773225 | MGnify/ENA primary metagenome ERZ773225 (study PRJEB29015, sample SAMEA2737748) | human gut metagenome | biome: human gut; feature: human-associated habitat; material: faeces | place: China | collected 2012 ...
CGCAACATGCCCAACCTCGAAGTCGGCAAGGGCATCACGTTCCGTCCCAAAAGCAACTGGTTCTCACTGACGATGCGCTTCCGGATGCAGAACATGGTGGGACTCTCGTTCGACAAGGATTTCACGCTCACGAAAACCGATGCGCAGGTCAAGCGCCTGCGCCTGCGCTTCGACGGGTACATCTATTCCCCGAAACTGGTCTATTCGGTTCAGCTGGGATTCACCTCCTACGACACGGAACCGCTGCCCAACGGCAATATGAACATTGTGCGCGACGCAATCGTCTACTACGTCCCCAGCCCCAAGTGGAACATCGGGTTCGGGCAGACCAAGATCAAGGCCAACCGGGCGCGCATTAACTCTTCGAGCGCCCTGCAATTTGTCGACCGCAGCATCGTCAACAGCGAGTTCAACCTCGACCGCGATTTCGGGTTCTTCGGCGAATACAACATGCGCGGGGGCGAGGGCTTCAACCTCTCGGCCAAAGGTTCGGTGACGCTGGGCGAAGGCCGCAACTGGGGCAGTTCGTCCAACGGCGGGCTTGCCTACACGGGACGGCTGGAGCTCTACCCGCTGGGGCGGTTCAAGTCGAAAGGCGACGTGATGGAGGGAGATTTCGAAGGCGAGGAGCAGGTCAAGATACTCGTGGCCGGAGCCTACTCCTACAACCACAAGGCATCGCGCCTGAAAGGCCAGCGCGGCGCCGTCATGCCGGACGACGCGACCCGCAACATCGGCTCCTATTTTGCGGATTTCATCCTCAAGTACCGGGGATTCGCATTCTATACCGATTTCATGGGACGCAGCTGCGACCGACCGCTGTTCGACCCCCAGAGCAATGCCTTCGTATACAGCGGGCAGGGGCTCAACATACAGACCAGCTACCTGTTCGACAAGAAATGGGAGGTCGCCCTGCGTAATTCGACGCTCTTCCCCGAGCACGAAGTACAACCCTTTGCGGGGTACAAACGCTGGAACCAGACGACCGTAGGCGTCACCCGTTACATCATCGGCCACAGCCTTAAGGTACAGGCAGACATGTCGTACAACCACCGCAGCGAATCGTTTGACCCCGATTACAACCGCTGGGAGATCCGCTTCCAGCTGGAGCTGGGGCTCTGACCCGGCAACAGGAAAATACGAAAACTCCCGGCTATTGCCGGGAGTTTCTGTTTCGGGACAGGAACCCCGTTACAGGATTTTCAGCGCGATCCGCGCGCACGCCTCGGCATCGGCCAGGGCATGGTGGTGGTTGGCAAGGTCGAAACCGCACGCCGCCGACACGGTATGGAGCTGGTGGTTGGGCAGGCTGCTGCCGAACGTCCTGCGCGAGGCACGGCACGTACAATAGAACCGGTAGCCGGGATAAGGCATCCCGTACAACTCGAACACGGCGCGCAGGCACCCCTCGTCGAAGGGCGAGTTGTGCGCCACGAGCGGCAGCCCCTCGATACGGGGCGCAATCTGCTTCCACACGTCGGCGAAATCGGGCGCCTGGGCCGTATCCTCGTAGCTGAGGCCGTGGATGGCCGTGGTGAAACGGCTGTAAAAATTAGGACGCGGGCGGATCAGGCTGTAAAGCGTGTCGACCACCTCGCCGCCACGCACCACGACGACGCCCACCGAGCAAACGCTCGTACGCCGGCCGTTGGCCGTCTCGAAATCTATGGCTGCAAAATCTTTCATCGGTCAGGAGTGAATATCCTTCGCAAAGATACGGATTTTAACGCTTCCCGGTATCACCGGCAACGAAAAAACGGCCGCCTTTCCGAGGGCGGCCGTCGTTTCTGCCGGAGCGGGTTATTCGGTATACTCGTCGTCCGACGTGTCGGGCGTAACCCATGAATCGGCCGGGGTCAGCTCCTCGACCTCCGCCTCCGTCAGGAAGGCGTCTTTGTCGAACATGATGTCGTCGAAATAGTTGACCGTGCACTGGTAAGCGCCGTAGTTGTATGTCCAGTCCTTGGAGTAGATGCCGAAGATGGCCATGATATCGCCTTTCGCGCCGTCGCGGACGACGGGATACTGGGCGAAACGCGAATAACCGCTCGTGCGCACCGTATAGACCCCCTTCTTGTTGGTCGTCGAAGGCAGGGTGCTGTCATAGGTGAAAAGCACCGAACCGTAAAGGTTCGTACCGTCGTTGCTGAACGCCCAGCGGTACCAGACCTTGTTCATCACCGGACGGATGTCGGTATACATCCACGCGGGATAGATGTTCGACCCCACCGTCCCGTAACGGCACGTAACGCCGCGCAGGATCACCAGACGCCCGAAATACTGCTGCCCGTTCTGGCCGAAGAAATCGTCGCAGTTGGCCTCGGTGACCTCGAGGATCTCCTTGCCCAGCTCCAGCTGCGTCTCCTCGCCGAGGAACACGCGCTTGCGGATCTCCGTCGGGTCTTCGATGTTCGAGTTGGCATAGAATTTATGTTCGCCCACCTTGTTGTAGGAATCGGTAGGCCCCTCGCCCAGCGACAGCATCATGCGGTAGTTGCCGATATAGAGGCCCGAGACCTTGACATAGACCCAGTTCGAGGGGATCGTACCCGTGGCCTTGTCGAAACGCCCCATCGGATAGGTAAAATAGAGCCCCGTAGTGAGCTTCACCTCGATGGCACCCGAATCGTCCACCAGGTAGAGCGACTTGTAGACGTTACCCTCCTCGTCGCTCGACTGCACCTTGCCCTTGATGTAGTAATCCAGCCCGTCGGGCGACTGGCCGATCTGTACGTACTTCGTATCGCCCCAGCTCGAGTTGCTGCCCGTACCGCCGAGCGACTTGTGCTCATCGAGGAACATCTGTTTCACATCGGCGATGGAGATATGCTTCATCCCCGCGAAATCCTCGTCGGTATAGACTTTGGCAGGCTTCGGCGCATCGAAATCATTATAGCACCCCGTAACCGCAAACATCACGGCCAGCACGGCACATAACTGAAATATCTTTTTCATAATCGTCATATCGTATTAGAAGCGGAAATATACATTCAGGTAATAGGTCGTCCCCAGCAGGTAAAAGTACTTCGAATCGAACGGCACGTAGTACTGGATCGGCTGGGCGGCCGCACCCTCCTTGTTCACATAGGTACGGCGCGAAAGGCGCATCTGTTCGTAACCGCCCGTGCGGATCGTCTGGTCGTTGAGGATATTCTTCACCTCGAGGCTGAAGCCCAGCTGGTAGATGCGGTGGATGTACCAGTTCTTGCCGACGCTCAGGTTGAGCGTATAGGCCGAGTCGAATTTCTCCTGATCGCGCAGGTTCATCAGCGCCGTGTATTTCACGGCGCCGGGGAGCTGTGCCGCCTCGTCGGGGCGCAGTACCGTGGCATAAGCGGCACGGGTACGGCGCGCGGGGTTCATCGAGAGGTAGATACGGTCGTAATAGTTGAAATCGACCGAGGCGAACCAGTTGCGCGGGCCGCGGTAGCTCAGGCCGAGGTTGAGCGCCGTCTGGGGCGTGCTTTCGACGTAGAGGTCGTCCCAGAGCACCTTGTCGCCGCGGAGCACCTCCTCGCTGTTGTCGCGCGTCTGTGTGAAGTTGGCGTCCGACGTATAGCGGTAGTCGCCCAGGCTCAGGGCGCCGTTGAACGAGATGCCGCCCCAGATGGGAACCACGACGCCCACTTCGAGGCCGTAGTAACGCTTGTCGATGCCGCTCATGGCGAAGTTGGTGAACGACGACTGCGTATCGTCATAGTACGAGATGACCTTCGACTGGTCGGCGACCGAGGTATAGTAACCCGAAACGCGCGCCGTGATCCACGGCAGGTTGAGGTTGTACGACAGGTCGACGCCGAGTACCTTCTCGGAATCGAGGCCCGGCGTAGTCGTATTGCGGGTACGCGCCGAAACGAAAGCGTCGCGGAACTGCGGGGGATTGACCATGTAGGCCACATTGGCGTCGATGGCATGCGCACCCGAGAAACGGTACGAGAACTCGCCCTTGAGCTTGTAGGTCAGGTAGTCGAGCGTCTTCGATTTACCGAGCGAGTTGTTCGCGAAGAGTCCCTTGCGCAGCCGGCCGTCGCGCCACATGGCCGTGTAGCCGACCTCGCCGCCGAGGCTCATCGTGAAACCGCCGAACGAGGCGTAATACTGCGCCCAGACCTGTGCCTGGCGCAGGTTGGCGTAGTAATCGTAGCTGAACTTGTCGCCTTCCCCGACGCGGCGGGCCTCGCCGTGCTTGAGGTAATAATCCAGATCGTTCTGCGAAAGCAGCGGGTTGTAGTTGCCGTTGTCGCGCAGGGCGAACTTATCCACGTCGAGCCAGTAGTCGGCGCCGAGCAGGTCTTTCACCTGGTCATAGTACTCCGTGCGGTTGATACGCGCCGTCAGGCCTCCGCGCAGCACGGACTGGTTGCGGAACGTATGGGCGATGTTGGCCGCAAAATTGAAATCGCGCTGGTCGGTATGGCGCTCCTCGATCATGTAGATGCCCGAAGCCCCGGACTTGTTGCGGTTGTAGTTCATGCGGAACATGTTGTCGTAATCCATCAGGCTCTTGCTGGGGTCGGTGATCCACTCGCGCATCGAACGCAGCGCAAGGTCGTTGTACGTCCCCAGATCCGAACTCTCGATGCCCTCGGACAACTGGAGGATACGGTTCGTGTAGAAGCTGGGCAGGTAACGGTAGTAGTCGGGGCGCGGGTCGGGGCCATCCGTCCACGTCAGGGCCGAATAGCCGTTCTTGCCGAAGCGGAACGAAGCCGCGGCGGCAAGTTTGGTATTCGACGAAATGTCGAACCCGTAGTTGAGCATCACGATCGGCTCGTGGTAATCGCGCACGCGCGAGTTGCGCAGCTTGCCGTCCTGCTTGCCCACATTGGGGTTGTAATAGTTGTTACTCAACAGGTCGTAGGCTTCCTGCGTCGACGCCTGCTGCGCTCCGCGCTCGGTCGGTGCCCCCAGGATGGTCAGCGCCAGGTTGTGGCGATCGCCGCCGAAACGCTTTTCGACCGATGCGAAGTAACCGTAGGCATTGTAGTACACCCCGTCGACATAAGAGTTGCCGCCCTGGCGGGTCGAGAACGAGAAGGCGTACGACCATCCGTTGTCGAGCAGGCCCGAAGCGTAGGAAACCATCGCGCGGAAGCGGTACATCGAGTTGCCGTTCACGACGCTGGCACGGAAGCCCTTGCGCATCTGCGAAGCGCGCGCATTGACATTGGTCGTACCGCCGATGCCGTCGATGCCGTAGCCCGACGAGCGCAGCCCGGCGGTATTCTCCTGGTTACGCGTGGCGTCGTTCAGGCCGCTCCACAACGACCAGGGGCCATAGCCCGTCATGGCATCGTTGAACCGGATGCCGTTCAGGTAGATGCTCGAATACTGCGAGTCGTAACCGCGCACGTTGAAACGCATCTCGCTGAATTTATACGAGGCGATGTTGTTGAAGACATCCTTCGACGACGAAAGCGACGAAGGCAGCGACTGCCTGTCGGCCGCCGTATCGGAGTCGAACTCCGCGAACACGGCGTCGTCGATGACATACTGCACATCGGGGGACATCACCACCGAATTGAGGTTCTTGACCATCTTGTCGACACGGATCGCCAGGTCGAGGTTCTCGAACTCGGGGGCTTCGAATTTCAACTGGTATTCCCCTTTGGGCAACTGGTCGATATTGAAATTACCGTGGTTGTCGGTCATGACGGTGACGCCGAGCGGTTCGACGACCACCTTGACATTGCTCAGTGCGACACGGCCGTCACGCGAGACGACCTTGCCTTTGACGCCCCCGTCCTGGGCATACGCCCCGGCACAGGCCAGCGTGAGCAGGATAACAAGTAAAGCTCTGATCTTCATAATTACTTTGTTGGGTTATTTACCGATGTAAATGAATACGGGAAGGTGATCGCTGTATCCCCCCTGGAAATTGTTGCCCACGAACGTACGCAGCGGGTAGCCCTTGTACTGGCCTTCCTGCTGGAACAGATAGGGGACACGGAAAATATTGCCGTAATATTTCCCCTTGGGGGCACGCTCCAGCTTGAGCGAACCCGTCGAGCCGGTAGCGAGGTTCTCCGACACGACGATATTGTCGAACAGGTTCCACTGGTCGCGGTAGGCAAGCGAACCGATGCCCGCCTTCAGCATGTCGATAAAGGGATTGTAGTATCCGCCCGGTTGGAGCTTGCGGATGTTGCCTTCGGCGCCGAGCACCTCGGTGATACTCTTGTCGGTGGCGTCGTCGTTGAAGTCACCCATCATCACGACCTTGGTCGCGGGGTTGATCGCCAGCACCGAGTCGGCGGCATGGCGCATGATCTCGGCGGCGCGCTCGCGCTTGGGTGCCGAAGCCTCCTTGCCGCCCAGGCGCGAAGGCCAGTGGGCCACCATGAAATAGAACGGTTCCCCGTCGATCGTCCCCCACATCGTCACCACGTCGCGCGTGCGGAAATTCGGCAGGCTCTCCATCGTAAACGGAATCGGGGCGCTGCCCTCGAGCTTGAACACGTCGGGACGGTAGTAGAACGCCACGTCCACGCCGCGGGCATCGGGCGAATCGTAGTGCACGATGCGGTAATTGGCCGGGGCGAGTTTGGGCGTAGCGATCACGTCCTCCATGACATTGCGGTTCTCGATCTCCGAAACACCGATCACCACCGGGTAGTCCTTGTTGATGGCGGCGATGTCGAACAACACGCGCGAAAGGTTATTGATCTTTTTGGTGTACTTGGGCGTATTCCACTTCTTGGGCCCCTCGGGCGTAAACTCCTCGTCGTAAATCTCCGGGTTGCGGATCGTATCGAAGAGGTTTTCGAAGTTGTAGAAAACGACCTTGTAGGGTTTCTGGGCGAAGCAGGCGACGATCAGCGCTGCGAAAAGCCCGGTAAAAAGCAGTTTCTTCATATAGTTCAGATTAATTTATACCCCAGTCCGAGGGATTGTTCTGTGCCTTCACGTCGGCGGCAATGGCCTCGTCGAGCATCGTAAAGAATTTATAACCCGTTTTCTCTTCGATGTCGGCAACGCTCGTGATATATTGTTTTATATTCCCGGTCGTGGTTGAGGAATTTTCAGCCCAATAACCGATTGCCGCCAATTGCGATGCATCGGTAATCTGGTCGATCCGCTTCCCCGTCCTGCCGCTTTTGGTACGTAGCAGCACCTTCCAGCAATACTGTGGAATCGCGACCCGATTCCCCTCTTTATCCGTCGTATATCCCTGTACCCCATAAGTTCCCGTAACATTGTACAAGGTATCGGGATATGAAATATATTTCAGGGTAAGATCTTCCAAATCCCCCCACGACCCGCTATTAAAATCAGGATCCTGAGGCATAATATTGGTCGAATAGAACGTCTGCTCATTCAATAGCGAAGAATAGCTGACATAACGATGGTAGGACATACACTGATGCCCGCGGATAGGCCGCCCATTATATGAACCGCGGCTCAAATCGACCTGAAATTCCTCCGGCACTTCAGGATCGTATTTCCATGCATTAGAACGCTCATATTTTCCAACCCGGTAACAGGAATGGATCGGATAGGCGACCCAGTTGGCGATACGTTTCTTCGTGTCGTAGCAAATCGTAAAGTTACGTGCCGTCACGGTCGAAGAGAGCGGCGCATAATGTGTTACGTAACGGTAGTCGGGAGCTTTGACATAGGCGGGCAATTCCGCCCACGCATGATCCATCGATGCCGGAACCGAGTAGTCCGCCTGGTCGATCGTCAACGTGAATTCGTGTCCGCCGTCGAAAACGACATCGACCGCAGCCCGGCGCGAAGCGCCCGTTTCGTTTTTGTCCAGGTAGAGGTAAATGACCTCGCTTGCGGCGACCAGCTGCGCCGATTTGGTCGTGGCTTGCGTCCTGCGCGACGTCCAGCACCAACTGCCGCCTTCGGTCACGGTGACGGTATAAGCCGTACCCACGGGCCCCGTCAGTACGAGCCGGGGATCGGTCGCATAACCTTTGGCGTCGAGCGTGGTCGTCTCGGTTTCCATGAACACCGCGGAAATATTCGCCGGGGTGCCGTCGTCGGAGGAACCGCACCGCCCGAAAACCAGCAGGAGCGCCCCGAGCACCATAGCCCGCCCGAAAAGTTTCAATAACCCGTTTGTCAAAATCATGTGGGAATTTGCAGATAAAAATGTCAGGTAGAAAATCCGACAATCATCCCCGGCGGATTGGCTTCCGCCGGGGATGGATTATCGGAATCAGAGAGTTGCTATTCGCTCAATTCATAAAGGGCGACACACATATATTCTTCTTTTGTACGATCAGTATCTGCAGCTGCATTCTTAGCAGAATATGCACCAAAGCGATAGAAATCTTTAGTCACATTACTCGACTGAGCATATGTTTGGAAAAGCAATGCACGTTCCGTATTTGCGCCAATAGTACTAATATCCTTAATCAAGAAAGTATCTGTCGTAGGATATTCTCCCTGCAGGAATTTCCAGCCCCTATTTGCAGATGGTGTATCGGCTACAGCGAGGTTCGTTCCGGGTTTTGATGCAGACGAGTACTCAACATATTTGCCAGCAGATGACAAAATCGTATAGTAATCGCTGTTTGCAGTAATTGTCACAGCGTATGCGTCGTTCGTAGCATTCGATTCAATTTTCCCATTGGCAACCGTAATTTCTGTTCCATTCACTTTACCACTTGCCATCAGAGATGCGTCAAACACATAATTCTTTTCCCCTGTTTCAGCCACAATCAAGTATTTTTTACCTGAAGTAAGGGTAGTAACACGCGTATAGCCGCTACCGCCCGGCACGGATTTCCCGGCCTGCGAAATCGCAACGGTTTTGGTATCCACAGCGGCACCGGCCTTCATCAGTTTGATGGTCAGCGTGGCGGTGATAGCCTGCTCCGTCGTGTTTTCCTTGGGCGTCACGGTTACAACCATCCCGTTTACGGAGGTCGTGAACTGCTCCGATTTATCCGTAGCGGCTTCGATCGTGCAGTCGTCGGCATTGGCAGCCGTGACCGTCACGGTCTTGGCATTGTCCGTCGCAGCGAAAGAAAGCGACATCGGGTCGAGCTTGGTAATCGCCGGGTCGGTCGAAGGCTCGCCCATGAAAGCTGCCACATCCTCGGGACGCTGCGGACAAACCTGCGCGGCATTGCTGTTCACCGAAGCGTAACCGGTAATATCCCCGGTGGAACCTGCCACGAACTGTGTCCCTACGAGCCCGGGCATGGCCTTCTGCACGAATACCGTCATGTTACCGGCCGAGGTCGTAAACGTATGCTTTCCGAAAGCTTCGTTCGTAGTCCAGTCGGCAGCCGTAGCAGGGGCGGTCACACCCTTGACCGTCACGACCATACCCTGATATTCGGCCAGCTTAGCGGGATCGACTACGACAGGCGTGATGGTCTCTGTACCGATCTTTTCGATCTCGACCCAGTCGGCACCCTTGCTGCCGGTAACCTCGTACAGGCCGTTGTAACTTACGATACGCGCTTCGCCCTTTTTCAGCGTCACCTTCACCTTGTCACCCTTGACAAACGTAAAGCCATCGTCATAGGGATCGGTATACTTACCGCTGCCGTAGAGCGTGATACCGTTCTTGGCGGTAGTCGCCCCCGGGGTCATCACCTGAAGGTTCTGGCCGTTGAAATTCCCGCCTTCTTTGTCGGTTACGACGACGGCCTCGAAATAACGGTCGTTATTCGTATCGAGGGCTACCTGCGACGTCGTAAGTTTGGCGATGATTTCGGGAATCGTAATAACGACAGCCTCGCCCGGGGTCGGGGGAGTTACGTTGCCCAGGTCGACCTCCGTACCACCGATGCCCTCGAAAAGTTTCACGTCGTCGACACGGTGTGCGGATGAAAGATCGGAAATGAAACGGATATAAAGTTCAGAGGGAACCTCTTTCAGCGTAAAGTTGGCCGTTGCCAAAGCCCAGGTGCCGTAGTTGGAATGTTCGTCGGCCTCGACAGGGCGGTCATAGGCGATTTCCGCCCAGTTTTCGCCGTCCTTGCTCAGGTATACATGGAATTCCGAGGTTACGAACGCATTATCCTCAGCGCCAAAGAGGCTTTTATACGAACCGAACGTCAGGCAAAGGTTTTTCTGAGCAGGATCGAGTGCAATCTTGTGGATCTCGAACTCGGCACCGGCACAGAACAGCATGTTGTTGACGCCGGATGCATCGTCCTTGTATTTCGAATAGTTGCCGTTGGAAGCGGAATTCGCACGAACAGATATACTGTTGGCCACATAAGTCACATTATCGGCACCCGTACCAGTCTGATTCTTCCAGCCCTCGAATGCATCTGCGAAGGGGAACTTACCATCTGCCCCCTTTTGAGCCTGCTCCTTATCGAAATCGTTAGCATAGATAGCATCGCCCGTGGGGGGGGGTGTAACCCCGCTGCCGTACTGTTTTACGGCTACGGACGACTCGGCCTGACCCCATTTGCCGAATTCGGGGTGGATAAGCGTGAAGGAGATTTTGCCTTCGCGCAGGTTCGTACCGGCGGGCAGCTCGGAAACCGTAACGGAGATCGTTCCGTTGCCTTTGCCGCTCATCGGGGAAATGGTAGCCCAATCCAGGTTACTTGCAGTAACCGTCCATTCGCAGTTCGCCGTGATGGCAACGGTCTGCGTCGTCGCCGTCTCATCGGTGAAATCAAGCGCCGTCGGATCCGCCGTCAACTTCGGCGTCAGCGACTTGTCATCGTCGTCGGAGCATCCCGTAAATGCCGTGGCAGCCACAAGGAAAAATGCACCGAAGACCAACCTAAAAAGATGTTTACTCATAAAAATAGTTTTAATTAGGTGATTATAAACTAATATCCGTTTGCAAAAATAACTTACGATTCTTCCGTTTTTTAAAGGGGAAACTATTACAAAGATAACTTTTATTTCAAAAATACAAAAGGATTTCGGCATATATTTACTGTTAAGGTTCCGTTACATAGCAAAAAAACGTTCCATGCTGCCTCGGAAAGGACAACCCGTGCGGCATACAGCCTCGCCAGCACCCAAATCAAGGCATCGGCGGAGGCTTCCGTCCGGAACCGCCCCCCTGGCGCACCTTCGGCCAGGCAAAAAAAATTCCGCCCCGGAAACCGGGACGGGCGAAGTTTCAAGGCTGGTTGGCGGATTGCATCGGCAGGAGTCATAAACCGGCATCGTTTCCGATGCTGCAAAATTACCCTACGGCTATTTCATCGTTGCGACAGTCCCGTTACAATCCCAGGAATATGGCATTGCACGCACGTTGCAGCAGCCGGCAAAGCCGCTCGGCCACACCACCCGGCCACAAAAGCAGCCTGCCCGGACTGTAAACGTCCGGGCAGGCCATGCCGAATAACGGGTTCGGCAACGATTGCAATACGGCGGCGGCCTGCCTCACACAGCGGCCGCGCAGGGATCATACCCTATTCCCACTCGATGGTTGCAGGCGGTTTCGAGGAGATGTCGTAGACGACGCGGTTGACCCCTTTGACTTTATTGATGATGTCGTTCGACACATTGGCAAGGAACTCATAGGGCAGGTGCACCCAGTCGGCGGTCATGCCGTCGGTCGAGGTCACGGCACGCAGTGCGACGCAGCTCTCGTAGGTTCGCTCGTCGCCCATCACGCCGACGCTCTTCACCGGGAGCAGAATAGCCCCCGCCTGCCATACCTTGTCGTAAAGTCCGGCATCGCGCAGGGCGTCGATGTAGATTTTGTCCACGTCCTGCAGGATCGCGACCTTTTCGGGCGTGATGTCGCCCAGGATACGGATCGCAAGGCCGGGCCCCGGGAAGGGATGGCGCCCGATGAGCTGCTCGGAGATCCCGAGCGACCGACCGACACGGCGCACCTCGTCCTTGAAGAGCAGGCGCAGCGGTTCGACGATCCCGAGGTGCATCTTTTCGGGCAGCCCGCCGACGTTGTGGTGCGACTTGATCGTCGCCGAGGGGCCGTTGACCGACACCGACTCGATCACGTCGGGATAGATTGTCCCCTGTGCCAGCCAGCGCACGTCCTCGATCCGGATCGCCTCCTCGTTGAATACCTCGACGAAATCGCGGCCGATGATCTTGCGCTTGGTCTCGGGATCGCTCACGCCAGCCAGATCGCCCAGGAACTTGTCGCCGGCCTTCACGCCCTTGACGTTCAGGCCCATGTTCTTATACGACTCGAGCACGTCCTCGAATTCGTTCTTGCGCAGCAGGCCCGAATCCACGAAGATGCAGTAGAGGTTCTTGCCGATGGCCCTGTGCAGCAGCACGGCGGCCACCGACGAGTCTACGCCGCCCGAAAGCCCGAGCACGACCTTGTCGTCGCCCAGTTTCTCCTGCAACTCGCGCACGGTGGCCTCCACGAAACTCTCCGACGTCCACTCCTGCCTGCAGCCGCAGATACCCGCGACGAAATTCTTCAGCAGGTGCGTGCCGTCGGTCGAATGGTAGACCTCGGGGTGGAACTGGATGCCCCACGTCTGCTCGCCCTCGATGCGGAACGCAGCCACGCGCACGTCCTCGGTGCTGGCCACAATCTTATAGTTCGCGGGCACCGACGTGATCGTATCGCCGTGCGACATCCACACCTGCGTGGTCGCAGGCAGGCCGCGCATCAGCGGGTCACCGGCATCGCCCACCGTAAGCACCGCACGGCCGTACTCGCGGCTGGGCGCAGGCTGCACCTCACCGCCGAAGGCCGATGCGAGGAACTGCGCGCCGTAGCAGACACCCAGCAGGGGCAGTTTGCCCTTGATGGCCGAAAGGTCGGGGGCAGGGGCATGCTCGTCCCTCACGGAAAAGGGACTGCCCGAGAGAATCACACCCCGCACCGAAGCATCCGGCACCGGAATCTTGTTGAAGGGGTGGATCTCGCAATAGACATTCAGTTCGCGTACGCGCCGCGCGATGAGCTGCGTATACTGCGACCCGAAGTCGAGAATCAGGATTTTTTCCATAATATAATGTAAGTCCGACGAATCGGGGTTCATCAATTTCGGAAGATTTACAAGCCATGAAACTCGCCGGACTCACTCTACGGCGTCTCCGACGCCGGTTTCAGGCCTAAAATTCCTCCGGGCCTTCCTCGCTGCCAAGGAAGACCTCGAATCCTTATTATTTTCTTTTTACCGGACGGTTGTAACTTCCCGAAAGGCGCATCTCCGCGGCGAAAGCCTCGTTCCCGACTTCGCGGATGCGTGCTATGCAACCGCGACGGTCTGAGCGAAAAACGACCTGGAAAACCCCGGCGATGAAATTATTGAACTTTCCGCAGGCATCCAGCGGCACCAGCGTGCATTCGGCGCAACTCTGCCAGCCGTTCTCCCGGCAGCAGAAACGAACCTTGCACCACACGGCCTTTTCGTTATCGCGGCACCCCGGACAACTCCCTTTCCGGAATTTCCGGCATGAACCGCAAAAAAGCCCGCAGGCCGCAATCCCGGGATCGGAACTATTCACCGCGGGAATAATTGGGCGTTTCACTCGTGATGGTCACGTCGTGCGGGTGGTTCTCCGTAACGCCGTTCGAGGTGATGCGGATGAACTGCGCACGCTGCAAAGCCGCGATGTCCCTGGCACCGCAATAACCCATGCCCGAACGGATGCCGCCGATAAGCTGGAAGACAGCCTCGCTCAACGTACCCTTGAAGGGTACGCGCGCCACGATCCCTTCGGGAACGAGCTTGTTGATATTGCCCTCGCAGCCCTTCTGGAAATAGCGGTCGGCGGAACCCGCCTTCATGGCGTCGATCGAGCCCATGCCGCGGTAGGTCTTGAACTTACGGCCGTTGTAGATGATCGTCTCGCCGGGAGACTCCTCCGTGCCGGCGAACATCGAGCCGATCATCACGCAGTCGCCGCCCGCAGCCAGCGCCTTGACGATGTCGCCCGAATAACGCAGGCCGCCGTCGGCGATAACCGGAACACCCGTATCTTTGGCGGCCGACGCCGCGGCATAGATGGCCGACAGCTGGGGAACGCCCACGCCCGCGATCACGCGGGTGGTGCAGATCGAGCCGGGGCCGATACCGACTTTGATGCCGTCGGCGCCGTTCTCGATCAGGAACCGTGCGGCTCCTGCCGTGGCGATATTTCCGACCACCACGTCGAGCGACGGATAGGCGGCCTTGATCTCCTTGAGCTTATTGACGATATTCATCGAATGCCCGTGCGCGGAGTCGAGCACCACGGCATCCACATCCTCCTCGACGAGCGCCTTCACACGATCCAGCGCATCGGGCGTGATGCCCACGCCGGCTGCGACGCGCAGACGGCCTTTGGCATCCTTGCAGGCGTTGGGATGATCCTGCACCTTCGTGATATCCTTATAAGTAATAAGCCCCACCAGATGGCCTTCGTCGTCGACCACGGGGAGCTTTTCGATCTTGCAGTTGAGCAACACCTCCGAGGCGTTGGACAATTCGGAGCTATGCGTCGTGATGAGGCGGTCGCCGGGGGTCATCACCTCCTCGATACGGCGCGACATGTCGCGCTGGAACCGCAGGTCGCGGTTGGTGACGATACCGATCAGCTTCCGATCCGCATCCACGACCGGAATACCCCCGATCTTGTTCTCTTTCATCAGGTTGAGCGCATCGCCGACCGTATGGTCTTTCGAGATGGTCACCGGGTCGTAAATCATGCCGTTCTCGGCCCGTTTCACCCGGCGCACGTGGGCGGCCTGCTCGGCGATGGACATGTTCTTGTGGATCACGCCGATCCCGCCTTCACGAGCCAGCGCAATAGCCATCGGCGCTTCGGTAACGGTGTCCATGGCAGCGGACACAATGGGGATGTTAAGTTTGATATTTCGCGAGAAACGGGTCTGGACACTGACCTCTCGCGGCAACACTTCCGAATAGGCGGGTATAAGCAGCACATCGTCGAACGTAAGTCCTTCGGGCTGAACCCTTTCATTGATAAAAGACATAATGAACGTGGATTTTTGTTGCTCGCAAATGTAGTGATAATTTTCGAAACGGCCTAATATCCGGGGCAACGCGACGATTTTTTTTATCAACAATTTATCAAAGCCGCCGGGTGCGGGCAAAATCCGGAGCCCCCGGGACAACGCCCGGCAAGCCCCGCGACGGGTAAATACACACGCCTGCGTCCGGGACAGCCTCCGGCGCCCCGTCCCGGGAAGCCGCCCGCGCAGTCCCGTACAAGCCAGAGGGAACACCCAGCGCCCGGAATCCCCGGACAGCAATCGGGGGCATCCTCCCGCCGCCGACTTCCCGGACAGGAAAAATCCCCGGCCTCAGGGTCGGGGATCGAAATTATTCCGTCACGGCGGCCTGCGCACCCGGCGGGGTCAGTACTGCTCCTGCCCGTTGGGGAAATCGCACGACTTGACGTCCGTGATATACTGCGACACGGCGTCCGACATAACAGTATACAGGTCGGCATAGCGGCGCAGGAAGCGCGGCGAGAAACCCTTGTTGATGCCCAGCATGTCGTGGATCACCAACACCTGCCCGTCGCAGCCGTTACCGGCCCCGATACCGATGGTCGGCGCGGAGATTTCGGAGGTGACGCGGGCGGCCAGCGCCGCAGGAATCTTTTCGAGCACGATGCCGAAGCACCCCGCATCGCTCAGCAGGTGGGCGTCGCGGACGAGTTTCGCTGCCTCGGCCTCCTCCTTGGCACGCACGCTGTACGTCCCGAATTTATGGATCGACTGCGGCGTCAGCCCCAGGTGCCCCATGACGGGTATTCCGGCCGAAAGGATGCGGTTGACCGATTCGAGGATCTCTTCGCCGCCCTCGATCTTCACGGCATCTGCCTCGGTCTCCTTCATGATGCGGATGGCCGAGTCGAGCGCCACCTTCGAATTGCCCTGGTAGGTTCCGAACGGCAGGTCGACGACAACCAGCGCACGGCTGACGGCACGCACGACCGAACGCGCATGGTAAATCATCATATCGAGGGTAATGGGAAGCGTGGTTTCGTAACCGGCCATCACGTTGGCCGCCGAGTCGCCCACGAGGATCACGTCGATACCCGCGGCGTCGACGATCCTGGCCATCGAATAATCGTACGAGGTCAGCATGGCGATCTTCTCGCCGCGCTGCTTCATCTCCGTCAGACGGTAGGTGGTCACTGCCCTGACAGTACTTTCTACAGACATAGTTTACTACGAACCCGATGGATTATTCAACATTTCATTCGTTCGCAAGGTTCCGGTATGGAATCCATCGGATTCGTATTACGGCGCAAAAACGCCAATTCCATATCGACAATCCTTCCAAACCTCCCTTTGAAAAGGGAGACTTATCAACACCTGTAAACCGGGGTGATAGCGCAAGCCGGGTGCAAAGCCAAATTTATCTGTTTTGCCGGGGCGCAGCTAAACCGAGGTTCAGCGCGGCAAAGTTAACGCTTCGGCCGGATTTGGCAAAAAAAATCCCACAAAACGACACCGCCCGAAACCGAAACGTTGATCGAATGCTTCGTCCCGGCCTGCGGAATCTCGATCGCGCCGTGGCACATGTCCACGGCCTGCTGCCCCACGCCCATCACCTCATTGCCGAACACGAGCGCATATTTCACGCCCGGCTCCGCCCGGAAATCGCCGAGCATCACGGCTCCTTCGACCTGCTCGACGGCATAGACCCGGTAGCCTTCGGCGCGCAGGCGGGCAATGCACTCCTCCGTCGTCTTGTGATAAGTCCACGGCACGGTCAGTTCGGCACCGAGCGCCGTCTTGTGGATGTCGCGGTTGGGCGGCGTCGCGGTGATGCCGCAGAGGGCGATGCGTTCCACGGCGAAAGCATCCCCCGTGCGGAAGAAAGCCCCTACGTTCTGCAACGAACGGACGTTGTCGAGCACCACCGCGACGGGCATTTTCTCCATCGCGGCGAACTCCCCGGCCGAGGGCCGGTTCAGCTCTTCGTTGGTGATTTTACGCATAACGTATGCAAATGAGTGATTTCGGGGTCAAAAGTAGTCAAATAATAAATATTTTACCTATTTTTGGGGTCTCAATTCAAAAGAATTATGTCACTCAAAAAAGTCTTGATGCTATCGTTCGCCGCCCTTGCCGCGGGAGGAAGCCTCAGCGCGCAGAATCTGATCGTCGGCGCCGACTTCGCGACCCGCTTCGACAACCGGGAATACGCCAACAACGATTTCAACGAATCGCAGACGCTCTTCAGCGCCCGCTTCACACCCCGCATCGGCGTGGAATGGATGGAGAAAAACCGGCTGATCTTCGGCGTAGACCTCCTGCAGAACTTCGGGCAGCACAACGGCGCCCGCGAACCGTTCCTGAGCGACGTGAAACCGCTGATATATTACCAGTTCAACAGCAAGAACGTACAGGCCAACGCCGGTATCTTCGACCGCAAGGAGCTGCTGGGCGATTATTCGAGGGCGTTCTTCAGCGACTCGACGGCGTTCTACCACAACCGCCTGTCGGGTTTCCTCGGGCATTATAAATCCACCGAGCGCGAGAATACCTATGTAGAAATGGCGATCGACTGGGAAGGCATGTATTCCGAGCAGTCGCGCGAAATGTTCCGCATCATCTCGGCGGGACGCTACACGCTCGAGCGGGGCTTCTACTTCGGTTATGCCTTCTCGATGTTCCATTTCGCAGGTTCGAAGCTCAACGAGAACGTCACGGACAACCTGCTGGTAAACCCCTATGCGGGCTGGGGATTCAACGCCTTCTTCGACTTCGACATCAAGGCCGGGTTCCTCTTCGCCCCGCAGCGCGGCCGCAGCGTAGACCACAACTGGAAAAAACCGTGCGGTGCACAGATCGACTTCGTGCTGACCAAGTGGGGCGTGAAACTCGAGAACAACCTCTATCTGGGCGAAAACCTGCAACCCCTGCGCAACATCGCGGTCGGCGAAGACATCCCCATTACCTACGGACAGGACGGACTGTACGCCGGCGAACCGTTCTATGCCACGACGGAGCACATCTACAACCGCACGTGGGTCGGCTACGACCGCCGATTCTTCAAGGGCACGCTGGCCGTCGAGGCGGGCATGGTGTTCCACTACGACGGCACGGGCATGGGCACCCAGCAGGTCGTGAAGCTCTCGGTGGACATCCAGAAGCTGTTCAACATCGGCCCCAAGGCAAAGAAATAAAGCATACAACAAGCGAAACATACACATATGGCAAGCGAAACAAACGAAACACGGGAGAAGTCGCTGAACTTCCTCGAAGAGATCATCGAAGAGTCGATCGCCAAGGGCGAAACGCGCGTCCAGACCCGTTTCCCGCCCGAACCGAACGGCTACCTGCATATCGGACACGCCAAGAGCATCTGCATCAACTTCGGGCTGGCGAAAAAATACGGTGGCAAGTGCAACCTCCGTTTCGACGATACGAACCCCGTCAAGGAGGATGTAGAGTATGTCGATTCGATCAAGCGCGACATCCAGTGGCTCGGGTTCGACTGGGCCGTCGAACGCTATGCGTCGGACTATTTCGACCAGCTCTACGACTGGGCGATCGTACTGATTAAAAAAGGGTTGGCATACGTCGACGACCAGACACAGGAGCAGATCCGCGAAAACCGCGGTACGGTTTCCGTACCGGGCACTCCGTCGCCGTGGCGCGACCGCTCCGTGGAGGAAAACCTCGACCTGTTCGTCCGCATGAAAAACGGCGAATTCCCCGACGGGGCCAAGGTGCTGCGCGCCAAGATCGACATGGCGCACCCCAACATGCTCTTCCGCGACCCGATCATGTACCGCATCATCCATGCCGAGCATCACCGCACGGGCAACAAGTGGTGCATCTACCCGATGTACGACTATGCCCACGGCCAGAGCGACTCGATCGAGCAGATCACCCACTCGATCTGCACGCTCGAATTCGACGTGCACCGTCC
>ERZ773225.2457-NODE-2457-length-18768-cov-7.002725_pt1 | contig 18768 bp, 15 predicted proteins | sample MGYA00580993_ERZ773225 | MGnify/ENA primary metagenome ERZ773225 (study PRJEB29015, sample SAMEA2737748) | human gut metagenome | biome: human gut; feature: human-associated habitat; material: faeces | place: China | collected 2012 ...
AGCCAGACCTATATCCGCACGGTCCGGGGCGGGTACGTGTTCTCAGCGGTCTCCGCCACCGCCTGAGGTGCCCCTTCAAAGCAAGTCGAAATAAGCAACAGAGTTACGAAGCCTGGCGGGGAACAGACTTTTTCAAAAAACTGAGCGGATGCACGCTACAAAGCGTGCATCCGCTTTCTTCGGCTATTCCTTTGCGTGCGGTATCTGACGGCAGATCCAGACTCCAACTGTGACCGAGGAAGGGGAGTCCCCTTGCTGCGGGGCGGAATGGTCACAGCACATGGTAATACAGGAAGATATTCTGGTAGGAGCCGTCCTTCATAAGAAATCCGTTTGGGATCATTCCTACCTGCACAAAGCCAAGACGTTCATATAAGTGTCGGGCATGGGTATTGTTTTCAACCACGGCATTGAACTGCATTAGCTTGAAGCCGTTGTTTCTGGCCTGTACAAGGCAATCGGAAACCAGCTGTTCTCCGATGTGCTTTCCCCGGCAGGCGGAGTCGACCGCATAGCTTGCATTGGCAATGTGCCCGCACCGGCCGACATTGTTCGGGTGGAGAATATAAAGCCCGACAACCGTTCCGTTGTCATCTGCCACACCACAGTACGTCTGTGCGGCAAAGAATGCCCTGCCGCTTTCCTTGTCGAGAAGCTCCAGCTGCGGAAAGGCAACGCCCTCTTCGACAACTTCGTTCCAAATACGTATCATGGCAGGTACATCATTTTCACTGTACTTTCTGATTTTCATAATGCATTCCCCGATTGCTTTAAATTAGTTGCTTGAAATTTTCTGCTTCGTCTTCACTTCGACATTCGCCCATTTTGCACATGATAGCACGTCTGAACTTGAATGTATAGTGATAAAAAGCCGGGGATGCGCGTTGTCACAGGGAAAGTGCTTGCTCAACTGTCGCCATGACCGGGCGGCTTTGCCGCTGCCGGAAGTCTGCGACTTCAGTTGTGGGTAGTTCAAAAGGATTGACAAGACAGAACACTTATAGTATGATAACAAATCATTTGTATATTTGATGAGCAATGACGTTCATTTTTCAGCAAAAGGCACAGCCCTCTGCTGAAAAAATGGACGTCTTTTTTCGTAACGGAAAAAACGCCGTTTTGAGGAAGGTGAACATCATGAAAAGAGAAGGGCAGGTCCGCATCCCGTCCGGATGCGCGATTTCCGCTGTGATCTCCCGGGAGGGACGCCGGATGACGGGAGAGAAAATCGTGGAGAGCATGATCCCCATGCATGACCGCTCCAACGGTCTGGGCGGCGGCTTCGCCGCATACGGCATTTATCCGGAATACCGGGACTACTATGCCTTCCACATCTTCTTTGACAGCCGGGATACCCGCAAGACCTGCGAGGCGCTGCTGAAGGAAGGCCTTGAGATCGTCAAGGCGGAGCACATTCCCATCCGGCAGATCCCGGAGATCACCGATGTGCCCCTGATCTGGCGGTATTTTCTGGCACCTATGCAGTCCGTTCTGAACCGGCTGCAGCTGGACGCGGAGGAATACGTGGCCCGCATCGTGACGAAGATCAACGCGGAGCTCCGGGGCGCATATGTGTTTTCCAGCGGCAAAAACATGGGGACCTTCAAGGCGGTGGGCTATCCGGAGGACGTGGGCCGGTTCTACCGCCTTGAGGAGTATGAGGCGTACTGCTGGACGGCCCACGGCCGCTATCCCACCAACACCCCCGGCTGGTGGGGCGGCGCACATCCGTTCTCTTTGCTGGAATGGTCGGTGGTGCATAACGGCGAGATCTCCTCCTACGACGCCAACCGCCGCTGCGTGGAGATGTTCGGCTATCAGTGCACGCTGCAAACGGATACGGAGGTCATGGCGTACATCGCGGATTATCTGCTGCGGCGGCAGGGACTGACGCTGGAGGAGACAGCCTCCGTGATGGCGGCTCCCTTCTGGAGCACCATCGAGCGCATGGAGCCGCAGGAGGCGGAACGGCTGACATATCTCCGCAAGGTGTTTCCCAGCCTGCTGCTGACGGGGCCGTTCTCCATCATCCTCGGCTTTTCCGGCGGGCTGATGGCACTGAACGACCGGTTGAAGCTGCGGAGCATGGTGGTAGGCGAAAAGGATGACCGGGTGTTCATTTCCAGCGAGGAGGCGGCCATCCGGGTCATGGAGCCTGACGCGGAGAATATATGGGCGCCCATGGGCGGTGAGCCGGTCATCGTCCGGTTGAAAGAAGGGACTTACTGATGAAAAATTTCTATGTGCCGCCGCAATTTGAGGTGGTGCGGGATCCGCAGCGCTGCGTCAACTGCAAGGTCTGCGTGGAGCAATGTCCCAACGGTGTTCACCGCTTTGACGAGACCCACGGCCGGATGCTGGCGGATGAGAGCAAATGCGTGGACTGCCAGCGGTGCGTGGCGTACTGTCCCACCCACGCTTTGAAGATCGAGAAAAACCGCTGCACCCTGCGGGAGAGCGCCAACTGGTCCTCCGATGCCGTGGAGGAGATCTGGAAGCAGGCCGCCACCGGCGGCGTGCTGCTGTCCTCCATGGGCAGCCCCAAGGAGCTGCCGGTCTACTGGGACCGCCTGCTGCTCAACGCCTCCCAGGTCACGAACCCGCCCATCGACCCGCTGCGGGAGCCGATGGAGACCCGGGTGTTTCTGGGCAAGAAGCCGGAGCGCATCCGGCGCGACGCTCAGGGGCGGCTGATCACGGAGCTGACGCCGCAGCTGGAGCTGTCCATGCCGGTGCTGTTCTCCGCCATGAGCTACGGCTCCATCAGCTTCAACGCTCACGAGAGTCTGGCAAGAGCGGCGGAGGCGCTGGGGATCTGCTATAACACCGGCGAGGGCGGCCTCCACGAGGACCTTTACCGCTATGGGCGCAACACCATCACCCAGGTGGCCTCCGGGCGGTTCGGCGTTCACGAGGATTACCTGATGGCCGGCGCGGCCATTGAGATCAAAATGGGGCAGGGGGCCAAGCCGGGCATCGGCGGACACCTGCCGGGGGCGAAGATCGTAGGCGACGTTTCCCGCACCCGCATGATTCCGGAGGGGTCCGACGCGATTTCCCCGGCACCCCACCACGATATTTATTCCATCGAGGATCTCCGGCAGCTGATCTGCTCCTTAAAGGAAGCGACACAGTACCGGAAACCGGTGATCGTCAAGGTAGCCGCGGTCCACAACATCGCGGCCATCGCCAGCGGCATTGCGCGGGGCGGCGCGGACATCATTGCTATCGACGGCTTCCGGGGCGGCACCGGCGCCGCGCCCACCCGAATTCGCGACAATGTGGGCATTCCCATTGAGCTGGCGCTGGCGGCCGTGGACCAGCGGCTGCGGGAGGAGGGCATCCGCAATCAGGTGTCCCTGATCGCAGGCGGCAGCATCCGTTCCTCTGCCGACGTGGTAAAGGCCGTGGCTCTGGGGGCGGACGCCTGCTATATCGGCACGGCGGCGTTGATCGCCATGGGCTGCCACCTCTGCCGCACCTGTCAGAGCGGCAGATGCGCGTGGGGCATCGCCACGCAGCGCCCGGAGCTGGTCAAGCGGCTGGACCCCGACGAGGGCACGGAACGCCTCATCAATCTGATGACGGCGTGGAAGCACGAGATCATGGAGATCATGGGCGGCATGGGGATCAATTCCATCGAGGCTTTGCGGGGCAACCGGCTGATGCTGCGGGCCGTGGGGCTGACGGAAAAGGAGCTGTCCATTCTGGGCGTGTCCCACGCCGGAGAGTAAGCGGCAAAAAATGATTCCGATCCACCGGAAAAACAGTAGAGGTGTGATAGTTCATGGATATTCAAGCAAAGGGTCTGGATTACCGGGCCTTAAATGAGGCGATCCGGGCCGCCGGGCCGTCGTGCCGCATCACCGGCTGCCTTGGGCAGCGGTTTATCGGTGCGGGCATGAGCGGACGCCGGGTGGAGATCGACGGTATCCCCGGTAACGCGCTGGGCGCGTATCTGGGGGGCGGCTCCCTTACCGTTAACGGCAACGCGCAGGACGCCGTAGGCGATACGATGAACGGCGGCTCCATCGTGGTCCGCGGCAGCGTGGGTGACACGGCGGGCTATGCCATGCGGGGCGGCGAGATCTATGTCCAGGGCAACGCGGGCTATCGGGCCGGCATCCACATGAAGGCCTATCAGGACCAGCAGCCGGTGATCGTCATTGGCGGCCGGGCGGGGAGCTTTCTGGGGGAATATCAGGCAGGCGGTACGATCCTGGTGCTGGGACTGCATACGGACGGAAAGCCCGCCGCCGGGTATTTCCCCTGCACGGGACAGCACGGCGGGCGCGTGATTTTCAGGGGCGATGTTTCCGCCATCCGCTTCCCGGATCAGGTGACGCCCCATCCCCCCACGGAGGAGGAGACCGCCCTTCTGCGGCCGCTGGTGGAGCGCTGGTGCGCCCTGTTCGGCGGCGACGCGGAAGCATTGATGGACGGGCCTTTCACCGTGGTGACGCCGGACAGCAAAAACCCGTACCGGCAAATGTACGCGGCCAATTGACATTTTTGATCATTTTTATGCGCAGATGCGCAGGAGGAGCAGAACATGCAGAAGTTAGAACAGATCTACGAGGGCAAAGCAAAAAAAGTATTCAAAACCGATGATCCCGAGCTGCTCATCGTGGATTACAAGGATGACGCCACCGCGTTCAACGGCCTGAAAAAAGGCACTATCCTCGGCAAGGGCGTCATCAACAACCAGATGACCAACCGCCTGATGGCCAAAATGGAAAAGGCCGGCATCCCCACCCATTTCATCAGGGAGCTGAGCCAGCGGGAAACGCTGGTGAAGCGGGTTTCCATCGTCCCTCTGGAGGTCATTGTCCGCAATCTCTCCGCCGGTTCCTTCGCCAAACGCTACGGCGTGGAGGAGGGCATCGTGTTCGATCAGCCCACCATCGAGTTTTCCTATAAGAATGACGCGCTGGGTGATCCTCTGCTGAACACCTATCACGCGCTGGCATTGAAATTGGCCACGGCAGAGGAGATCGAGACCATCAAGAACTATGCCTTCGCTGTCAACGAGGTGCTGAAAGCGTTCTGGGCCGAGTGCGGCGTGACGCTGGTGGACTTCAAGCTGGAATTCGGCAAGGTGGCCGACGGGTCCATCGTGCTGGCTGACGAGATCAGCCCCGACACCTGCCGCCTGTGGGACGCCGAGACCCATGAAAAGCTGGATAAGGACCGTTTCCGCCGGGATCTGGGCGGCGTTGAGGACGCCTACGCCGAGATCATGAAGCGTCTGCTGGATCACGATGCCCAGTAAATCTATGGCGTGCACGGATCTTGATAAGGCGGCTCCGGCTGCCGGCGATGACCGCCACCTCCACGAGGAATGCGGCGTATTCGGCGTTTACTCCAATGTCACCGCCGATGTGGCCTCGTTAGCCTATTACGCTCTGTACGCCCTTCAGCACCGCGGGCAGGAAAGTGCCGGTATCGTTGTCAATGATGACGGCCTGTTCCGCTCCTGGCGGGACGTGGGGCTGGTCAGCGATGTGTTTCCCAAGGAGCGGCTTCGCTCTCTGGGGCTTGGAAACATCGCCGTCGGCCATGTGCGCTACGGTACCACCGGTTCGGACAACAAGCGCAACGTCCAGCCCATTCTGGTCAACCACTATAAGGGCCGCATGGCGCTGGCCCACAACGGCAACCTGACCAACTCCCAGGAGCTGCGTCTCCAGCTGGAGAGTCAGGGGTCGATCTTCCATACCACCACTGATTCCGAGGTCATCGCCTACATCATTGTGCAGGAGCGGCTGAAGCACGGTTCCATCGAGGAGGCGGTTTCCACCGCCATGGACCGTCTGGTGGGGGCGTATTCTCTGGTCATTTCGTCCCCCAGCAAGCTGATCGCCGTCCGGGACCCTCACGGCTTCCGTCCCCTGTGCATGGGGAGGCTGAAGGACGGCAGCGTGGTGTTCGCCTCTGAAAGCTGCGGACTGGACGCCGTGGGCGCCAGCTTTGAGCGGGATATTCTGCCCGGAGAGATCGTGGTGGCGGACAAAAACGGCGTCAAGTCCGACAGATCCCACTGCGGCATCGCGCCCCGGAGACTGTGCGTTTTTGAGTTCATCTACTTTGCCCGCCCCGACTCCGTGATCGACGGCAGCAGCGTTCATGTGGCCCGTCAGCGGGCCGGTGCGTTCCTCGCGCTGGAGCATCCCGTGCAGGCGGACATCGTCATCGGCGTGCCGGACTCCGGTCTGGACGCCGCTATGGGCTACGCCCGGCAGTCCGGGATCCCCTACGGCATGGGCTTTATCAAGAACAAATACATCGGCCGCACCTTCATTTCTCCCACGCAGGATATGCGGGAAAATGAGGTCAATATCAAGCTGAACCCCATCCGCTCCGTGGTGGAGGGCAAGCGCGTGGTGCTGATCGATGACTCCATCGTCCGGGGCACCACCTGCCGCCGTACCATCGACCTGCTGCGCAAGGCCGGCGCGAAGGAGATCCACATGCGGGTCAGCGCACCGCCCTTTGTGTCCGAATGTTACTACGGTACGGATATTGACGACAAAAACAAGCTCATCGCCAACCACCACACGGTTGAGGAGATCGCTGAAATCATCGGCGTGGACTCTCTCGGCTATCTCAGCCTCAGCGACGTGGTGAAGCTGGCCGACCACACGGAGAGCGGCTTTTGCACCGCCTGCTTCGGCGGCGGCTATCCCACCTCCGTTCCGCAGGATTCCAACAAGGACCGCTTTGAATGTAAAATCAGCGAGCGGGAGAAGCAGGAATCTGTGTAATTGCGCCGGACGGGGCTTTTTCTCGTGGCGGGGCAGGCGGGATCTCCCATGCCGCTTCCCTCAGTCTGCTGTTTCTCTCCCCAATGAAAGGATGACCCCCGGAGCAGCGGTCGATCAAGACCGGTTGCTCCGGGGGTTTTTCTGACTTTTTCTGGCGGAAACGGTTCGCCTTGCCGGATCAGCCGACCTGCTCCAGCTCCATCACCGCGTCAATGAGCATCTGCTGGGTGACGGGATAGGGCCACACCCGTACATCGATGCCGGCCAAAGCCTTCTCCGTGACGGCAGGCAGATCCTCGGGCCTTGCGTGGATGTCCGCCAGATGGGTGGGCAGGCCGATGGAGCGGTTGAAGGCCAGCAGCCGGTCCCGCTCCGCGTATTGCTTGTCGGCGGTGAGCATGACCAGAATGCCGTAGGAGACCACCTCACCGTGGAGATGGTGGTATTCCTCTGTGGAGGGCAGGATCGTGAAGCCGTTGTACATGGCGTGGGCCATGCCGGTGGTGTAGTCCACCTGAACGAAGTTGGAGACATAGCCGGTGGAGATGATGATGGCCTCGATGATCTCCGTCAGCTCCGGGGTGACCCTGTGGGCCTCGCAGTCCGCCATGGCCTGCTTGCCCCAGCGGAGAATGGGGGCGGCGCACATGGAGCTGAGGGCGATGCCCATGGCGTCGGAGTGGGCGGGCACATCGTTGCGAGAGGAGATGGTGCACTCATAGTGCTTGGCCATGGTATCCCCCATGCCGGCCCACAGGTAGCGGGCCGGGGCGTTGGCGATGATCTCCGTGTTGATGAAAATGTGGTTGGGCGGGATCTTGGAGAAGGAGTACTCCCGCAGGCTGCCATCGGGATGGTACACGATGCCAAGGCTGGTGCAGGAGGCGCAGGTGGAGGCGATGGTGGGGAAGGTAAAGAAGGGCCGGTTGGTCTCGTGGGCCAGCACCTTGCAGGTGTCGATGGCCTTGCCGCCGCCCACCGCGAAGATCATGTCGGCGTCCGCCACCTGAGGCCGGAGCATATCCATGTTTTCGCGGGAGGCCTCGCCGCCGTACCAGAAGGTGCCGATGATCTCAATGCCGGAGTCTTCCACCGCCTTGAGGATCTGAGGCTCCGCGGCGGCCAGCGCCTTCCTGCCGCCGATGATGGCGGCCTTTTTGCCATAGGCAGAGCAGATGTTGACAATATCGTCATAGGCGTCAGGGCCTACGGTATATCCCGGAAAAAGAGCTTTTTGCATAATAAACACCTCTTAAAAAACGCTTGGTTGGTGGGGACGGGTTCAGTCGGCGGTCACCGGATTGGCACGGACGCTGCTGCGAACGGCGGGAGCGGCTTCCTCCTCGGCGTTGGCATTGGCGAAGGCGTGCTCCTTGCAGTATTTGCGGTTCTTGTATGCGCCAACGGTCAGGAAGGGGACCACCACAACGGCGATGCCCAGATAGCCGCAGTAGCCGTAGCCGTACTTGATGATGTTGGTGAGGCCGGCCATGGAGATGGTCATGGAGAGGACGATGATGAACGCGGAAACGATGGCGCTGCGGACGGGGGCGGACTGGATGCCGCTGAACACGGGGAGCTTTTCAAACCGGGCCACGAAGCCGAAGATGGTGGTCACGCCGGTGGAGATGAGGCAGAGGAGCAGGCAGGTGCCGTAAACGGCCACCATAGCGGGGATGCCGATGATCTTGCAGACGGTGAGAGTGGGGATGGTGGAGCCGCCCTCCACGGCGGTGTAAACGCTCTGCCAGCTCATGAGCATGAACACGGAGAGGACCAGAGCGACGGCGTTCATCACAAAGGAGATCCACATGGCCTTGGCGCAGCCAGCCTTGTTCTTCATGGTGGTGCCGCAGGCGATCATGGTGGGCAGCGTCACGCACTGGAAACCGGCGTAGGTAAAGGCGTTGAGGATGGCCTTGGGCATATTCATGAAACCGGTGGTCTCAAAGTCGGCGGCGAGGACGGAGAAGATGCTGCTGTCGCTCTTGAAGATGCCGATGACATAGATGCTGATGGCGGTGACCAGAATGGCCATGCCCATGTAGGTGGAGGCGGCCCGGACGATGCCTGCGCCGAAGATGGTGAGCATCAGGACGATGACGCCGACGATGGCAACGCCGATGTAGTAGTTGATGGTGAAGTAGTTGTTCAGGGCGGAGGCTGCACCGGAGATAGCGGCGGCGACGGCCATCAGCACCATGATGTAGAAGAATACCTCGAAGGCCCATTCGATCTTGTCAAAGGGATGATACAGCGTTTCAAAAAGCTGCTTGTAGCTCGTCAGGCCACGGGAGTTGTACATGATCATGGCCTCCCGCATGGTAAGGGTCAAAAGCAGCATGGCCGCGATGGCGGAGATGATGCCGGTCCAGCCCAGACCCACGTAATAGGTGTTGGCCTGGTTGCCGGTGGCGAAGCCGCCGCCTGCGTGAGCGGAGAACAGGACCGCGCCGACGGAAAAAGCGGCAAAGAAGGGTGTCTTGGGGACTTTGGTGTTGGTTTTCATGATTTCTTCCTCCTGCAAATGTTGTCCGATGGTTGGCAGGAAAAACAAAAAACCTTTCGTCGCTCCTGCCGGTTGGCAGAAGAGACGAAAGGTAGAAAACCCTCCGCGGTACCACTCTTCTTTGTTTCCTGTATTGGAAACACACTCAACGGGATACCATCATATCCCTGCTACTGTAACGGGAGCTCCCGTCTGCATCTACTTTCAATTCGACGCAGCCGCTATACAGCCAGTTCGGCAGCTTGATCGCACTGTGCCTCGCACCAACCGGCACTTCTCTGAGAGGATCGCCCTGCTTACTACTCTGTGTCATCGCGTTTTTGTTGGTTGAATCATAGCAAGGTGAACGCCAAATGTCAACAGCTTTTTTGCCCGCATTTCATCTTTTGTAAAAGGTGCAGCAGAAAAAAGAAGGGGAGGTTTTTCAATTTCGTGCAAAATAAATACGCGGAAAATGCTCCGCCCTGCCCCGGCCGGAGCAGACGTTCGGATATGCAAAAAAATGGGATCACGTCCGGCGGGAGCCGCACTTTTTTGCGCAGATCCGATACAAGGGCCGGCGGTTCAAAACCGCCGGCCCTTGCGGAAGCCTGATTTTACGGTGCCCGCCGGAGACAACTCTGGCGGGTATGGAGATAGGCGCTGTGCGAAATACCATTACACGATTGGCAGAATGACCTGAGTGATGAACTTTGCGGGGTCCTTATGCTGGGGCGGCCCCTCCAGATAGGTATGGCGCAGGATGCCCTGCGGCGTCAGGCCGTGCTCCTTGGCGTAGTCCAGAAGCTGGCGGCCCACGGCGGGGAGCTCCTCATACGCACCGTGGTGATAGATGCAGATGGCCCGCATAGGCGCTGCGGTCTCCACATATTCTCCCTCACTGCCCGGGGGAACGGCCACGCAGAAGGACACCTCGGCCGGGCGGTCGATAGGGAACTGGATGAAGTACATCCGCCGGGTGATATCCGTACCGTGGGCCCGCATGGCCTCCAGAGCTGTGTTGCGGAGCAGAACGGTCTTGTCCGCCACGTTATCGCTGCGGTAGGTGCGGCGGTATATGAGTTGCTGCGGCAGCTCCAGCTCCTTGACCTGAGCGGAGGATACCTTGGCCCGCTCGTACAGCTTTTCGATGTTGAGATTCAGCTGGTCCCGCATTTCCTCCATCCGGCGAATGAGCGGCATCAGATCCGTGGAATCGTTGTAGTAGTCCCGGATCTCATCCAGCGTCAGTCCCAGATTCTGCAGACTGCGGATGCTCCGCAGCTTGGTAAAGGTATCAATGGTATAGTAGCGGTTGTTGGTGGCGTCATCCCGCTTATCCGGCTCGATCAGCCCCCGTTCCTCATAGTGAAGGATGATGCGGCGGGTCACGCCCAATGCCTTGGCGATCTCGCCAATGGAAAACAGCTTGTCATCGCGTTTCATAAAAAACCTCGGAGTCAAAAAGAGTTCTCCTGCTGTATATCGGTGTATGGTGTACGGTTTAATATTACAAAAAATGAGGAAAAATGCAAGAAAAAAGTTTGGCTGCCGGGGGAAGTTGCCGCGATTTTCTCCGCTCGCACCGGAGGCGGCAGTGCGCGAAAAAGCGAGATCAAAACCTCTTAAATATAGCCTCTTCGTTCCAACAAAAACTATGCGCAGGGCGGCTGCCCTGCACATAGTCTGCAATTGCGTGTCCAGAAGCCCCTCACAGCGCTTCAAAATGATACCGTGGCTTGCCAAGGCTCTTTTTGCCGTACTCGATGGCCTCCGCGGGGCAGTAGCAGATGCAGGCCATGCAGTGGGTGCAGTCCTGCCCCCAGATGGGCTTTCCATTTTGCAGGGCGATGTTGTTGAGGGGGCAGCGCCGGACGCACTGTCCGCAGCCGGTGCAGGCATTTCCGACAGTGAAGGCATTTGCCGTTACAAAGCAGGAATAGAAGATGGGATTCACCGGCCCGCTCATGAAGCGGTCATAGAACTTCCTCCGGGGCGGGGGAAAGGCCCGGTTTTCCCGGACGGCGGCGATCACATTGTCAATGTCCGGCTCCGCTCTGGCCACGATCTGCCGGGCTTCCTCCACCTGAGGGGCGTTGAACATGGCGATGTAGTTCTCCGGCATGACGATCTGCGCCGTGCCCATGCAGGCGAGGCCCTTCGCCTGGCAGAGACGGCGGTTGTACCGGTCGGCATCGCCGATCTCGCTGCCGCAGGTCATGACGAACCACGCCCGCTTCGCCCCGGTCAGCTCCGTGTGCAGCAGCCAGTCCTCCACGATGCGGGGGATCCGCCAGGCGTAGGTGGGCGTGACGATCACCAGCCGCTCCCCGGTCTCCACCGGGGCGGTGTCTCCGGCCTTGATGCGGTCATTCAGGCACAGCAGCGGCTCGCCCAGCCCGTCGGCAATGCGCCGGGCCGCGTAGCCGCTGTTCCCGGTGCCGGAAAAGCAAAGAATCATATCAAAATCCCCTCGCAGTGGTCGATCTCGTGCTGGATGATCTCCGCCGTCCAGCCGGTGAAGGTTTTCAGCCGGGTCTGGAATTGTTCGTTCTGCCACTGGACCTTGATGGTCTGGAACCGTTTCGTTTTCCGGACGCCGGAGAGGGAGAGGCAGCCCTCCTCCGCCTCATACGGCCCGGACTGCTTCATGATGACGGGATTGAACATCACCATGCACGCCCCCTCGTTGTCGAAGGCGATGATGCGCTTGCAAACGCCGATCATGTTGGCCGCCATGCCCACACAGCCGTCCTTATGGGCGGTCAGGGTGTCCAGCGGTCCTGGGCTGTGGCCAGATCGTCCGCCGTGGCGGGGGCGGCCTTCTGGGCGAGAAACGTCTCATCCCTGCAGATCTCACGAATCATACTGTGTTCCTCCCGGAGGCTTTTTTCTGTATTGTATCAGCCAAAGGAAAAACGCGCAAGTGCTCTCACTTGCGCGTTCTTTGCGTGGGGATCAGTCACACATGCCGTTGTGGATCACCTTGCCGATGTTCCACAGGTAGGCAGCCTGACGGGCGGCCTCCAGCCGCTCCTCCGGCGTCTTGTAGCTGACGTGGGCGGTCTCCGTGCCGCAGTTCAGGCAGCATGCGTACATGCACCAGCCCTGCTCGTCCTCAATATAACCGGCGCCGCGGCATACGGGGCAGTCCTCCAATTCGATCTCGTTGATGGGATCCATGGTCATCTCTCCTTCGTTTTGTTTTTTCAACGTGAATAGTATACCACGGTTCCATCGGTATGGCAATGAAAATCGACGGGACTTTGCCGCGGAGGTGACTTCCGGTCAGCACTCCCGCTGTTTTTCTGCTTTTTCGGACAGCTTATAGGAAATTTCCTATATTTACCCGGTAGGGTACTTGCATATTCCGGGCGGGGGGAGTATGCTATGGGTATCGATCAGCCCTGTGACGGTGGCAGGGCACATATTTTATACTAACGGGAGGATGTAGTATGAAACGAAAATTTCTATCAATTTTGCTGACGCTGGCAATGGCCTTGACGCTGCTGCCGACAGCGGCAATGGCGGAAGGAGAGACGGCGACTTTGCAGTCCCAGATTGCCACTTCTGGTACAGTCACTTTAGATAAAGATTACACGGAAGATATTACCATTCCGGCTAACGCTAATATTACGCTGGATTTGAACGGTGAGACGTTGAGCAATACCAATAGTGGCAAGGCCACCTTGTCTGTTGAGGGTACTGCTGTTGTCAAAAACGGGACGATTAGCGGCGGCACCGGCTACTATAACATTGAAGTCAAAGCAGGTGGCAGCCTGACCTTGGAAGATGTTACGGCTACGGCGGGTAATAATGGTTCTTCGATGATTGATAACTGGGGTACGCTGACAATTACCAGCGGCACTTATACCGGTGGCCTCAACGTTGTCAAGAGCGAAGAAGGCTCTACGCTCATGATCAATGGCGGCAAGTTTACACTGAACTATTCAACAAGTGGTTACACAGGCGTCATTCTTAACTATGGTACAGCCACTATCACCGATGGCGAGTTCATTCAGAATGCGACAAGCGGACGTTGGAATCACCCGCAGGTTGTTGCGACCGGCATTGTGGAAGGCTATACTGCTATCACGAAGATTACCGGAGGTACATTTACTAACAATAAGTCTGGTGAATCTATTTTCCACGGTATTGGCAAGGCAACTTCCGATAACTTCGAGGTCTCCGGCGGAAACTTCAACAAATCAGTGTCCAGCGGCTATTTAAAAGATGGTTTTGTTTGCGAGAAAGATAGTGCGACCAACACCTATAAGTTGGTGACCGGTGCTACTGGAGTTACTTTAAGCGAAAGCGAAAAAACCATTAAAGTTGGTGAAAGCTTTAAACTGGAAGCAACTTTAATACCCGAAGATGCCGAACTTAAGAGTGTAGAGTGGAAAAGCTCTGATAAAAAGATTGCTACCGTAAACAAAAACACTGGTACTGTTAAAGGTGTTGCGATTGGCGATGTGACAATTACTGCAACACCTAATGCTGCCGGTGCAACTCCTGCTACCTGCACAGTTCATGTTTATGACGAAGTAGCGCAAATAGATGAGACAAAGTATCCCACGATTGAGGCAGCTCTTGCAGCAGCACAAGAAAATGATACCATTACTTTGCTGAAAAATGCAGCATCTGCTAAAACTTTGCAGATAGGTAAGAGCATTACTCTTGATTTGGGTGATTACAAGTTTGAACGCACTGGCTCAGGGAACGAGGCACGTGCTATTTACATCAATGATGGCGCAGATGTTACGATTAAGGCAAACGAAGCGGGCGGCGTAAAGGCGGCTACGATTGCCCTGCAAGTAAATGCAGGTGGAAAGCTGACAATTCAGGGCGGAACTTACGAAGCAGCTTATGCGCTTGCCTCCTTCTCTTCAGCAACAAAAGCTGCTTATACGACCATTGTCGATGGTGTATTCAAAGGCTTTGTTTATACCAACGGAAATGGTCATGATGATCACATTACGATCAATGGCGGTACCTATAATGATATGCTGTATTTGGCATCGGGTGATAAGTCTACCTATGTGATTAATGACGGCACATTTAACACCAGTTTGGAAATCGATGCAGGTAAGCTCGATATTATGGGTGGCACATTCAAGGCGCGTGTGGATACGACCAATAATGTAAATAAGCCTGCTACCAATAACAATGGTTCCGGCGCATATGTGGGAATTATCGTCATTTGTAAGCCTGATGGTACCAGTGCAAACGGGTACATCGGAGATGCCGTTGTAAATATCAAGGGCGGCACCTTTGAGAATACCTTTGCCAACGGAGAAACAATTGTTGTTGCGGACTTTGGCAAAGAAGGCAATGATATTGGCGATGCTAAGGTTATCATTAGTGACGATGCCAAGGTCAAAGGCAAGATTGCACTTTATACTTCTGAGAACAATACTGACGCGAGTTTCACCGTCACCGGCGGTTATTTCACCTCCGACCCCAGCGCTTATCTGGCTGCTAATAAGGGCCTTGTGACCAGCGATCAGAGTGCTTTCGCTTACAAGGTTGGTGACAAGGTCACCAATGTTGAAACCGCTGTAACTGCCGGTGAGGCCACTGTGACGATCCCCGCTGACGTTTCTGGCATTATTACTGAGGCCGCTGTGAAGGACGCTGCCAAGGCTGCTGATACCACCAAGACCTTGACCGACACGGTGGCTGCCTCCGGCATGACCAACGATCCTGCCGTAGTCGGCACCAAGAAAGCCGCTGAGGCTGCACTCGTTGCAGAGAACATTCCTGTAAATAGCGGTGACACCGTCACCGTTGTGGTTCAGCCCTATCTGGAAGTGAACGTCAAAAGTGCTGATGCTGGCAAGCTGACCCTCGAGATCAGTGCCAAGTACAATGTGGTAGCCACTACCGACGATCCCACAACTATTGCCCCGGCCAAGACCGCCACACTCAAGTCTGGCGTACCGCTGTCCATCAATAAGCCCATTGAACTGACTATCGCTTTGCCTACCGGCTTTGCCACAGCAAGCAGCATTTATGTCCAACACAAGGGCTATGAGTACACTGCGACTGTCGATGCTTCTGGCAAAACTGCTACCTTTATCAACCCCCACGGCTTCAGCACCTTTACGGTGACTTCGACGGCTTCCGCCATTGCTGAGGTTGACGGCACCAGCTACACCGATCTCCAGAAGGCTGTGGACGCTGTAGCCAATAATGGCACCATTACGCTTCTGAAAGATACCTCCGCAAACGCTGTTGTCAGTCGTGCGGTGAAGTTCACGCTCGATAAGAATAGCAAGTCTTTCACCGGCGCGATTACTGCTGGTTCTGGCTATAACCTGTCCGTGGACGGCAATGTCTATACCTTTACTGTCAGAAGCTCTTCCGGCAGTTCCAGCGGTTCCAGCTCCTCCTCCAGACGCTATGACGTCTCCGCGCCCTCTGTCAAGCACGGCGATGTGACCGTCAGCCCCAAGAGCGCCTCCAAGGGCGATACCGTGACCATCACCGTCAAGCCCGACAGCGGCTATGAGCTGGACACCCTGACCGTGAAGGACGCCAGCGGCAGCAAGATCAAGGTGAAGGACAAGGGCAACGGCAAGTTTACCTTTACCATGCCCGCCTCCAAGGTGACGGTTTCCGCTGAATTCGCTGAGATCAAGGCCATGGACTTCGTGGACGTTCCCTCCAGCGCCTATTACTATGACGCTGTGAAGTGGGCCGCTAAGGAGAGCATCACCGGCGGTATCGGCGGTGGTCTGTTTGGCCCCGACCAGCCCTGCACTCGCGCTCACATTGTGACCTTCCTGTGGCGCGCCGCTGGCTCTCCCGAGCCTAAGAGCACGGTTAGCTTCGCGGATGTTCCCGCAGACAGCTACTACGCCAAGGCTGTGGCCTGGGCTGTGGAGAATGGCATCACGCTGGGTACCGGTGACGGCACCTTCAGCCCCGATGCCACCTGCACCCGCGCCCAGAGTGTGACGTTCCTGTACCGCGCGCTGGGCACCGCGCCCAGCACGGCGAACGGCTTCACCGATGTGGCGACTGATGCTTTCTATGCTGATGCAGTGGCCTGGGCTGTGGAAAACGGCGTGACCAACGGCACGACGGACTCTACGTTCAGCCCCGACAACGGCTGCACTCGCGCCCAGATCGTGACCTTCCTGTTCCGTGCCTATCAGGGCAAGTAAGGGAAGCGACTGACGGGTAACCCAAAGTGAATCAGAACGGCGGCTCGGAATCAATGATTCCCTGCCGCCGTTCTTTGGTAAGCTGTGTAAGTGCTCAGTAACCACCCGGTAACGTAAGCGTCAATTCCAGCGGCGTCTATACAGGCGAGGGTAAAGTGACAACTGCACCTACCCACGAAAAAACAGGCGTCAAAACTTACACCTGTGGGATTTGCAAGGCCACAAAGACGGAGAGCATTCCCAAATTGGTAAGCAGCGGCAGAGTCAGTAGTGGTGGCGGTAGCAATAATATTCCTGGCGGTTAGTTACACTCGACGCCTATACCGTCAAAGCTGAGGGCGGCTGGACACACATAGGACAATAACGTGCTGCGGTACATCAAAATAAACAGGGGCTGTCCCAGAACAAATATTCTGAGACAGCCCCTGACGCTATTTACTGTAGTAAAATGGTCTGCTAACGGCAGTAAATCCTTCCTTGCCGGTAACCACCACATTGTTCGCGCCACTGGCGCAGTGGATGATCATGATATTACCGCCGCTGTCAAAGCCGCAAACAATGCCGACATGGCTGTCACCCGGATAAAAGACAAGGTCTCCCGGCTGGGCGTCACTCCAAGCAATAGGCGTACAGTAGCTGTGCTGCGCAGTGGCCCCGCCGCCATGCCCAATGACGTATTGTCCACCGCTCTGGTTGTAGAATACCCAATCCACCATTCCCGAACAATCCAGTCCGAAGGGCCGCACAGTGCCGGTGGTGGAACTACCCTCGGCTGTAACTTTCATCGGCATTCCCCAGCGGCTGTCCCAGCCGATTACCAAAGATTTTCCTCCCCAAAAATAATGGACTCTGCCCAAGAGCTGATATGCTGTCAGCACAACTTCTCTGCGTGCCTCGCTGAGATCGGCGGGGAGGTTTTCCATGATCTTCGCTACCTCGTCGGGACTCAGCTCAATGTCCTGGTAGCTACCGGTGAGCGCCGCGAACAGTTCCTGATACTCCGGCTGCATCAGTTCCTCCAACAGCTTGTGCTGCTCGGCGTTGAACCGATACTCGTCCGCCATTTGCAGATGATCCTTGACTGTGACAGTGATGTGCAGGATGACGGTATCGCTTTCATCCTTGTCGCCTGAGATGGTTTCCACCCAATAAGAGATGGCGTTCATATCCCAGAAAATCTGCCGCAGAATATCCAGCTTTTCTTCCGTCAGCGTCGCCACCTCGTCCGGCGAAGCGTTGTCCGTGGTGGTCCGCACAGCATAGACCGCCAGCACATCCCGCCAGTTCGCCACCATAGCGGCACTGCCCGCGTTGTCCATATCCAGTTCGTCATAGGAGTTCTCCGCCTTGATCTGCTCGATGCGGTCTGTAAACTCCGTGTTCAGCATCGTCACAGCCTCCGGCATCGTATATCCGGTGCCGCTGTCCTCACCGGAGAAGAAGATCCCAAACGGTGACGCGATCAGGAGCCCAATCAGGCAGATGACTAGCACCATTGAGAGGACCGTGCTGCCGCCCGCCATCATCGCCGCCGCAAGGCTTCTGGCGGCGGACAGGATGGCCCGCAGCGCCCGTCCTGCCGCCTGGGATGCTTTCTGCGCGGTGGTCTGCGCCGCTTTCGCGGCTTGCTGATACCGCGCTGTCTGCACCGCTGCTTCCCGTGCGGTGCGGGCGCTGCTTTGCAGCATGACCGCCTGCTTCTGTGCGGACTCCAAAGTTTTCGCTGTATCAGCTATCTTCTTAGAACGCGGCGAATCAGAGACGATGTCACGCTCCATCGGCAAGTGCTTTTTCCTCGCTGGTTTGGGCAAGCTGGTTTCAGCCCGTTCTTTGATGTGCGGTATCTGCTCCGAACGCATTCTGTCCGGCATGGCGCTGCCGCCCCTGTCTGAATGTAAGGCTTGTGCCGTCTTGATTCGGCGGCGCGATACGGCTCGCTTTTGCTCTGCCTGCCATCGGGCAGCTTTGCGCCCGCGTTCCTCCATGAATACTCTCTGCCCCTGCCGTTGCGGTTCCGCTGCCACTGTGACCTGTGTCTCTGTCTGTGCGCCGATATAGGTATCTTTTGTCTTGACCTTGGCGGCCTTTTGCGCGGCGTTCTGGCGCGCCTGCTGCCGTCCACGCTCCGCAGCGCTCTGCGGCTGCGGCCCGGCAGAAGTGGTATCTTTTCCCTTGATAGCAGAAGGCTTTTGCTCTGTGGCATCGGCAGTAAGAGCGCCGCCCTCCGGCGGCTGCTCCTGCGGTTTCTTCTTCCGCTGCCGGGTGAGTTCCTTCTCTGCCCGACGCAGTCCGCTGGCGGCGGTGTCCTCAATGGCGTCGCCGCCATATTCATCCCGCCGCCCCTGCT
>ERZ773225.2459-NODE-2459-length-18758-cov-2.756082_pt1 | contig 18758 bp, 15 predicted proteins | sample MGYA00580993_ERZ773225 | MGnify/ENA primary metagenome ERZ773225 (study PRJEB29015, sample SAMEA2737748) | human gut metagenome | biome: human gut; feature: human-associated habitat; material: faeces | place: China | collected 2012 ...
CCCAGCATTTTATTGACAATCACGGCAGGATAATAATCCCGGGAAATTCTCGGCATCGCCGGAGCACCCAACAAAATATAAGACTGTTTCGCTCCCGGATAATCCACAAAATATATTTTTGCCGGCGGAGCTGTATAAGTCATGTTCAGGCCCGTTTCTTTCACGTCCTTTGCGCTCCAGTCGTTCTCCAAAGGTCTCAATAAAGACATCACTTCTTCTTTGGAATATCCGCCGACAAAACAAAAAGTTGCAGTTGAAGGAGATATATGTTTGGTATAAAACTCTTTCAAATCCTCCAGCTGAATGGAATGAATACTTTCCTCCGATCTCCATACTGAACGTGAAAGCACATTATCCGGTCCGTAAATCATTCTCCGGAAAACATTCCGGACAATAGTTTTCGGAGTGGTAACACTTTGGTGAATACTTTCCCTCATTCTTGTTTTCGCCAGTTCCATTGCTTCCTCATCCCAACGGGGCTCCAGTAACATCTCTTTTATCAATTGTACCACCTGAGGTAAATTCTTTTTCAGACAATGCCCGGTAAGTTGCATCCGTTCAGCCGAAGCACCTATTGTTGCCCTCGCTCCCAATTGTCCGAAAGCAGCTTCCAGTTCTTCTGCAGTTTTCATCCGGGTACCGCTATTCATCACAGCAGCAGTCAGCATAGCGACCCCTGATTTGTCAGCAGTTTCACAAAGCATACCAGAATTCAGAATAATCGTAAACTGAACAACAGGTAGTTCTGTATATTCCATTCCCAAAATCTTCATCCCATTCTGAAGCTGTCCTATCCAGATTTCCGGTATATTCATTTCCGGTTTATTATCCATCAAAGGTGGTTCGGCAGAACGATCGATTACAGACGGAGTAAATTCAAAAGATTCATCATCAGTGATCGCTTTCCCGTCGGAAGCCAATTTTTGTCCTACATAATCATCCTGCTCCACATTTACCGGTTCAGAACCTGACAGAGCCAAATCCATAGCCCCCACAGGTACAGTACTCAAAGCGACAAAATGCCGTCCCTTGACATATTGACGATATACCCGCATAATATCTTTTTTAGTAACGGCTTTATACTTGCTCAGTTCTTCCACACTGCGGTCCGGACTTCCTCCGAACACATTATTCCGGGCCAAAGCCTGAGTTTTACTTTCCAAAGCCATCATCACATTATACATCATCGTCTCCTGCATAATTTTCAGCCGCTCCAGATCGCTATCTTTAATCTCTTCTGTTTCAAAACGCCGGAAAGCTTCCTGCATTCCCTTATAAATATCATTCAAATTTCCTCCTCTAAAAGCTTTGGCCGAAAGAGATATCTGCCCCGCCAATTCAAAAGCAGACGTAGCTACATTGGTATAAGAGGTCAGTTTTCTTTCTTCCACCAACACTTTATAAAAAGGAGAACCCTTTCCATAAGATAAGAGCAAGGCCATCATCCGCAGAGGATAGAAATCGGGATGGTACTGTTCCACTCCCGGAAAAGCAATATCCAGACCTGCCACATTAGTAAACTGATCTTCATAAACCAATTTCCTGGTTTTTTCCAGTTTCACAGGTATAGGTTTCACTTTCTCCACCTTTTCCTGTGCCGGAATTTCGCCAAAATATTTCCCAATCAATTCCTTTGTCTTCTCCCGGTTAAAATCCCCGGCAACTACCAATGTAGCATTATTCGGACCATAGTAGGTCCGGTAGAACTCTTTTACATCCTCTACCGTAGCACTCCTTAAATCAGCAATTGAGCCGATCACAGGCCAACTATAGGGATGGCCCTCCGGATAAAAATATTTCAGCATCAAGGCATAGCTCTGTCCAAACGGACAATTCTCTCCCTGTCGTTTTTCATTCGACACTACATCGATCTCCCTTTCCAAGCCGGCCTGAGTGACCGTATTGATAAAAAAACCCATCCGGTCCGACTCCATCCACAACACTTTTTCAAGGGCATCCCGGGGAACCGTTTCATAATAATTGGTTCCATCCATAGCAGTACTTCCATTGAATGTTCCGCCCAGTTCCTGAATTTTTTTGAAAAAAGCATTTCTGCCGAGATGTTCCGAACGCTGAAACAACATATGTTCAAAAAAATGTGCAAAGCCCGTCTTTCCTGGCTTTTCTTTTGCCGATCCCACATGATACTGAATAGCCACCGATACGATCGGATCCGACTTATCCTCATGTAATACCACCTCCAACCCATTTTCCAACACATATTTCTCATAAGGAAGAGAAAATTCTTTCTCTTCCTTACAGGCTATTGCCAGAAAATAAATACATACGATCCATAAAAATGCCCTGATTCCCACATGCTGATATTAAAAATTCAATCCGACACTAAACGAACAGACAACTCTCTGCCCAAACCAAGGACTATCCTTAATAACATCTTTATAATTCAATACGGCAGAAACGAAAAGATTCGCTTTTTCTTTCATAAGACTACCATTAGAATAAATGAAAGACAATCCTCCTTCCCAATATTCAGAACTTAAATAAGCATAGTCTCTATACAGAAAATCCTGAATAATTCTGGAATCCTGATCCGGCCCGGTATATGAAATCTCTGAATCCAAATTTTCATTTAATCCGAGATCTAAACCCACCAAAAGTTTATTCTTTTTACCTAAATCAAAATTTCTTTTAGCATGGATATTTACATAGAAATTATCAATATCCTGCTTACTTCCAGGCAAGTAGTATATATCAGCAAGTTGATGATATAAAGCTGTCATACCTAATTTCCATTTATATTCATTTTCACGACTAACCAGATAATCAAAATTCAATCTCCAATCTTTGGTTGAAAAATTCGAGCGGATGCTTTTAAATTTCGTTATCCATTCCTGTACCTCATAAGTATTATCGTATTCCTGCACATATTCAATTCCATCAATACTACGGTCAGTATAGCCAAAGTCAGTAAAAAAGCTGTTTTCTTTCTTATTTTTTATTTCCAGAGCCAACTTTCCGGTAATAATCTGGTCTTTAACAGTCCCAACCATTTTCGGACGGGTATAGTTATTAGTTACATCCTCTACTTTATAATCATAATTTCCAGCCAGGAGGAATCTCACTTGCCCGGAGAAATAACTATATTGAATACCTCCTCCCAGATTATTGGCATTGCAATTTCTCAATCCTTCAACGCCACCAACGCCACCAATAACTCCTTCCGAATGAAACCCTAATCCCCGAAGTTCCCAAACTTGCTGATCTCTGCGGTTATTGGAGTTACCGGCACTACCGTCTTCCCTCCGGCTATAGTAATCAAAATTTAATCCCAAAGCATGTTTATCAAATTTCACAATCACCGAAGGGATAACTGTAAATTGTGATAAACGTACAAGAGGACGGGGATCTAACTGCTTTGCGCCCACTGCATTTTGATAACGTCCTGTGATTCCGATAATAACCCTGTTCCAAAGCAAAGGGGTTGTCATTTGCATCTCTAAATTATAATCCTGATTGACCCAATTACTACGATTAGTATCCGCAATGATAAACGGCATTCCCCTCAAAGGGTCAATTAAAGAAGCATTGTATTCAGCTTTATGTACTTTATAACGGGAATAACTAAAACTACCCCATACATACATTCCGTGTAACCCTTCATATATACCTCCTCCTTCGGTCTTAAAATCCAAACTATTCACCCTTTTTCCTTCCTGCGGGCGCCTGAACGTACCGTTCCCGATATCATATCCCAAACTAACTGTACTGTAGCGTACAGTATTATCCAATATTGCACCGGCAGCATTAGACGTATGTTCAAGCCACAAATTCTGCATTTTCATACGTTCCAAGGCAGCAGGCGTATTTTGCCCTACGATCTCATTATTGTCCTGAGCATACAGAGGAAGGGCTGTTAACAGGGTAATTAATATTCCCCCAACCGGCTTCATTTTAATATATTTTTTCATAATCATAATCCTTTAATATTAAACTAATTGTTTAATGCCGGACTCCAGGCCGGAACTTTCTCTCCATTCCTCCGGATCATAGGTTGATCCATCACTTCAAAGTCATCTGTTGAATTATTGGTATCCTGATAAAGCGGAGTGCCATCTTCCCGATATCCGGTAACCTTACGGCAAACACTCTTGCCACAGTAAGTTGCCCCTACAGAAGTTCCGCCAGCATCCACAAAACCAGGGATACGTTTCATATCAAAAGAGAACATATTAGGTAGCAATTCTACACCATCCATCACATCTCCGGCAGCAATTTTCATAAACCGCTGTCTTTTATTCACCTGAGTTTGCCAATTATTCGGATCAAACGGAGTATCCATTTTATAAATACAGAATGCAGCTCCGAATACCGAAGTCAACCATTGCATGGTATTGGGTTTATCCCAAAAAACATATGCAATATTCGGAACCTCAGGATTATCCCGGCCTGCATTCCCAGACCAGGCTTCCCACTCTGCCATAGAATTATCGAATGAACTGGCGTTGTTAACCCGATGATCACGGGCTTCCTGAACAATCAGAAACGACTCCCCCGGTTGTAAAGGATAATCTTTACCCGAACCAGAGATCTGCCACACAACAATACCGTATACATAATTGTCAACTCCGTCTTCATCCGGCCATACAGGCAATGTTGCAGTCGCTACATTAGGTTCTAATTGTGCAAAACAAAGACTGTCCAGATAAAATACCTCATCCCCGTTATTGTAAATCTCATAAGTTTGATCCCTGAAATAATAAGGAGTAACTCCGCAATAATAGATTTCCCTGAAACACAAAGGTCCAACTTTAGCCGGACGTATATTTATTGAAGGAACTTTTTTATTATTCTCTATAGCATCCTCTTCTGTTATGTCTTCAAAAATAGATACATTACTGACAGCCCCATTCAAATAATAATCCTGTCCATTATAATCTACTTTCCCTGAAACATTCACAGAATAAATACCAGGAATTAAACTGTCGATAGATACAATTCCTCTTTCATCCACAATTCCTTCCTTTGTAAAATTCTCGCTAAAATTATTGAACACCGCCCTCAATCCCTCTGTAGGAAAACCAGGATCGCCAGCTTTTGTAACGAATCCGGTATTTACCTGAATGGTAACTGTCCCCCGTACCGGAGTCACCTTTTTAGCATCTCCCGCATCCTGCATTTGATCAATACAGGAATACAGAAATAGTACAGATAATACAATATTTATCTTTTTTATTATAATATTATTTTTCATATGATGAGCTCTTTAATGTTAACGAATAATAGCCGTCAATTCCAGACCAAAAAAGAACACGTTCTCTGTAGTATTCCTTCGGGTATAGGATCCCGGATTTTTCTTGCTTTCCCATAAAGGAGTACTCCTGAACATATTATTTGCAAAGAAAGAAACCTTCAAAAAGTCACGTATTTCTTTAGTTATATTCAAATTCATGGTTAAAAGCGGAGGCATAACTCCTTCCCGGATCAACCGGGTCGGATTAACAGTTGACCTCCGGTCTATCCCGATAAATTCCTCACTATCAATATCATCCGGATTAAAGTCATATAATTTTCCATCTAAACGGGAAATATATTTTATAGGAATTGAGTCATTACCATAAGATTTCCATGAGCGATCTTTCCAAATCACATTAGCAGTCAATGTTACCACCAATCCTATTTGAGGAATATTATGGATGACCCTCAAATTTGTAGCCAAACGTTCGCTATAATCAGTTTCATAATCCGGAGAAAAAACTCCCATATGGGGATATTTAGAATAATCTGTTCCTGTAATTTTATTCCAGAACATATAATTATTAGAACCGGATTTCCTCCACATATACGAACCGTTCAAATTAAAAGCCGTACGAATGGCATCCACACGTCCAAAATCGAAATCGAAATCAATCCCCCGCACCAGATATTTAAGCGCATTCATCGGAGTGGTATAACTCAATAAATAAGGATTGGTGGCTATCTCTTTCAAATTAGCTATCTGGCTTTCATCAGAAGGACGCGGAGTAATTTCAGAATATTGTACAAAAGGTACACTTTTAAAGGTATTCAACGATTTGGCAATGGTATAACCGTTATCACATTTTTCCTGATAGGCAGTAACAAAAAAACGCATTTTATTAAATTTCAGATCCAACCCCAACTCACATTTTTTGTTCTTTGCCATTTCTAAATTCTTATTTCCTGCATCAAAGACACGCGTGGTAATGACCTGAAATTTTTGTCCGTCAGGAGCACTGGTTGAAGCATTATTAAAATTCACTAAATCAAAATAAGCCTTATCCGGATACATATATAACAAAGTCGGAGCTTTTAAAGTAATACCATAGGCTCCCCGGAGAGTCAGATGCCTGGGTATAATATCCACAGAAGCATTGATACGCGGAGAAAATCCGTCACCGAAACCGCAGACTTTATCCCAACGTATTCCAGCAGAAATATTTAATTCATGTTTCCCCATAAGCCACTGTATATTCTCCTCTGCATACACTCCGAGATGGTTCATAAAAGGAATATCCTTAAACGCTCTGTTACGTTGAGATGCAAAGTCATAAGATAAATTCCGGTAAGGAGGATTTTCCGGATCAAATACCTTTCCTTTACCCAGATTACCTGAATTTCTAAAATCAGCCCCTAAAATCAACCGATGATGAATAGGTCCGGTCTTGCCGGCAAAATTTGTAGTCAGTTTGGCAAATGTATTCAGCTCTTTTCCATAAACATCATACATATAAATATAAGAACCAGGTAACATCCACGCCTTTAAACTTTCTTCTCCCACCGGAACCCGGGTAACCTCTGTACCATCTTCCAAATAGACTGGACGTCCGGGAACATTGGACAACACAGCTCCATCTGTCATTGACTGGGAATATCCCCAATCCGCATTAGTCGCCTCATCCTGAAAATAAGAATGCCTGTTCGTATAATTTACAGAAGCTGCATAACGAATATTTTTAAGCCAACCGGCATTTATATCTAATGTCCCATTTGTATTGAAAACCAGCCCTAAATCCCGTTGTCTGGTAGTCCGCATGTCCTGTTCATCATCCGGGTTAGGTTCCCCTTTATCTTTAGCATAGATAACATTCAATGAAGTATTTGAACGTAAACGATCTTGAAAAAAACCATTCGAATACATCATACGTGCAGTAATTCGTTGATAATAATCATATCCCTCTGTAGGATCTGCGTTGCTATATGCATAATCTAACCCGACATTCACATTTCCTCCTTTTTCTCCTAACCCAAACCCCTTTGTACCGGAAAACATATAAACATTGGGATTTGTATTGAATTTAATTTGCAAAGGCTGACGTCCGGCTTTTGTATTTACAATCACAGCCCCACCTGTCAAATCGCCATATTCAACACTTGGAACTCCCGTAATCACTTCCACGGACTCGATGTTATCAGTTGTAATCGTTCTTAAATCAATTCCGGTTTGGGGAGAGGTTCCTCTCGTTGCCGGGACAGCTCCACCAATAGAGGTTGTCATCATCTGCATATTAGAATTGTTTGAAATAGGAGCTCCGTCCATGATCACCGCTGTTCCTAAAGAAGCCCCTCCCCTTAGGCTTAAAGTCGATACGGAAGTTAAATCCGGTTTACTTACCGTTGCTCCCGGTAATAGTTGCATAATATCAGACAAACTGGAAGCCTGCATATGATCCATTGCCAAACGTGAGATAGAAGAAGAAGTCGAAGCTCCGGCTTTACTATTAGTGGCAGTTATCACCACCTCATCCAAACGGAAATTCGCTTCCACTAAACCAAATTTCAAATTTGCAGGAGTTTTACTATTCAAATTAATAGTTGTCTGTAACGTCTCAAAACCTAAAGAACTAATTTCCACCTTATAAACATCAGGATCCAGATTTTTTATCTCAAATGTCCCGTCTGCTTTTGTTACAGTGCCTATGCCTAACTGAGGCAGAAAAACCGAAGCAAAAGGAATTCCTTTACCAGGATCCGTTTTTTCAAACACCCGCCCTTTCAAGCTAAATTTCTGAGTTGATTTGATTTGAGCCGCTTGTTGTTTCAAAGCTAAAACTACTACAGCATCAGAACGAAAAGTATATGTCAGATTTGTACCATCAACTAACTTATCCATGACCTCCTTTATGGTCGCATGAGAAACAACAAATTCTTCTTTATTCATATTTTTTAAATCGTCCACCTGAAATAAAAAACGATAATCTGTTGATTTACGAATTTCCTGAATAATATTTATTACAGAAGTTTCCTTCATGGTCAAAGTTATCAATTGACCGAGTTGCTTATCAACTCTGGGAGAAGCCCCTACGATAGAAGAACTTCCCCATACTATCACTAAAACTATCGATAGAATCAAAGCCTTAGTCATAAACCTACGTTTAAAACAGGATGTTTTTCTCATACTTTTCTGTTTTTGATTAATATTAAGCACTGAATTACATATAGTTAGCCACCCTTTTATTGGGACGTTTTTTAAGTCACTTTTTAAGCGTAAAAAGTGAAAAATGAAGAGTAAAAAACCAAAGAATGTCAAGCACAGTTTTCTGTAATGGCAAGAATTTTACAGTGTTTTACAAGAATGTAATTAGTTGATTATAAATACAATATCACGATACGAGAAAAAATTCCAAACTGTGGATTAATTTTTACAGAAAAGTAAAATAGTAGGTTTATAAATTTAAATTTTTCCCAAAAAAACGTCCGTTTTTAACGGTATAAAAATAGATAAAAGAAAAAGGTAGCACAATCCTCATCTTTAGGTATTTTTATTTAAAATTAATCTGCGTTATTTTCTATCGACAATTAGCCTGTTCGATATCACACTCATATTCAGTTTTTTAGTATCTTCAAACATCCGGATAACAGCATCAAAAGAGTCATACCTGCTTAAATCACCGGTGAAACGCAAATGTTCTAATTCAGGACGTATAAATTCTACTTCTATGTTATACCAACGTTGCAAAGTTTTTACAATTTCCCCCAATGTAGTATTATCAAAGACGAACCAACCGTTTTTCCAGGCGATAATCTCCCGTACATTTACCTCCCTGACTTCCATTTCAGCAGTATTTTTATGATATTGCAATTGTTCATGGGGAATCAAACGTACCTTTTCGCCCCCTGCCTGTACATCTACACTTCCCTCCACCAGAGTAGTCTTTACACTTTCCCGGTCATCGTAAGCTTCCACATTAAACTGTGTTCCCAATACACAAATTTGTACCCCGGAGACTGTACTCACAACAAAAGGTAAATGTTCATTCCGGACCACCTCAAAATAAGCTTCTCCTTTCAAAATAACCTGTCGCTTATTCCCGGAAAATTCAACCGGAAATACCAGAGAACTTTCTGCATTCAACCATATCTTTGTACCATCAGCCAAAACCAGATGATATTCTCCTCCGGCAGGAACTTCTATTGTATGATATTCTGCCACTTCCTGCCGTTGTATCTGTTCGGTCTCAGAAGCGGGCAATACAATAGAATAATTCAAGGTCGCACTATCTCCCGTCACCATTTGTTGTTTATTGACAAGCAATTCAATGGGTTTTTTATCCAAAGCCACTTGCCGTCCATCCCCTAAAGTCAATATCGCCTTTGCCGAGCCAGGCTGTATCTGAGCAGCCATTTGTTCTGTCAATACCTGTTCTGAATCCATTGAAGTGAAATAAAAAACGAAAGTTATGCCCAGACAGAGTATTACACAGGCAGCCACCCAACTTACTGATTTTCCTTTGCCTGTTCCGTTTCACCTTACTCCGGATAGCTTCCATCGCCCGGGAGAGGTCGAATCCTGTCACCCAATCCGAATATTCCGTCAAGCTCTGTTCCGACATCAACCGTTTATACATCTCTGCATTTTCTCCCGACTCTCCCAACCACAACTTCAAAGTTTCCCTCTCTTCCTCAGAAAGCTGTTGACAATAGGCTTTTTTTAACAATATATTTAAACTTTCTCTGTTCATCTGAATCTATTTTACTACATTTTCCTCTCTTAATTCATATTAAAGACTAACTCAGTAACGAAAAGGATGAACGGAATTATAATTTTTTTTAAATTTGTAGAGCAATTCCTTAAAAGGATGTTATAAAAATGGATAAAAACACAACATATCAAACGGGAAATACAGCTGCAACCAAGTTCGAAAGCTTAGTGAACCGTCTGTATGTCTCTTTGTGTTTCGCAGCCAACCGTTTCCTTGGCGATAAAACAGCTGCCCAAGATATTGTACAGGAAGCTTTTGCACGCCTCTGGGAATTACAAGGAAAAAACAAAAATATTGAGAATATCGATAATTATATGTATATGCTGGTTCATAACCTTTCACTTGAATGGCTGCGAACCCGCAAGCTGCAAGCTAAATATCTAAACAACCATCCTCTGAAAGAGGTCAATATCTTCAATGTCATTGTAGAAGCAGACGTCGCCATGCAGATTCTCGCAGAAATAGAAAAACTTCCTCCCCGTAGTAAACAAGTCATGCAGCTCGCTTTTCAAGGCCTCGACAATCAGCAAATAGCACAGGAAATAAACATCTCAGTAAGCAGTGTTAAAACACTGAAATACAAAAGTATCGACAAATTGAAAGCGATTTTCTCATCGGATACACTTTTAAAAATCCTGATGATCTTCGGCTAGTTTTTTTTCATTATTTTCTCTCCCGACAAGAATAATCGTTGTGAAAAAAAAGAAAAGAGACATACTTTTTGGGTATGCCTCTCTCAGTTAAAATTATTCCCGCTTTTATTCAATCATCACAACCAGGTATTTTGTTTGTTTCCAGAAATTATTTTCGTCATTGATTTTCAGGGTCATATTACCATCTTCACCGGTCTCCAAAGTATAGGAATCAGCCGGATGGACAGAAAGTAATTTCGCTTTTTTACTATTCAACGGGATCACCTTCATCTCACGGATATCCAAATCGGTAAAGTCGGCTTTTTGTGCTTGTGACGATACGATCGGCGGACAGAAAATCCCTTGTCTGGAAATTACCTCAGCTTCTTTCAGCTCTTTGCGGTTTCCAATCAAATAGTGTCCCTGATGAATCGCCATATCCTGTTCATTGATCGTCATTTGCTGACTTTTATTGGCTTTATCCAAAGCTTCCACATTCTCGGTCAGATTAGCGACTTCCTCGGTCTTCACTGCCAATTGCTGATTCTTCTCAGCCAATTGTTTAGTAATTTCATTCAGTTTCTGTGTACGTTGATCCAATTCCGCATTTAAGCCGGCAATCAATCTCTTAAACTCGGCCGACTGGCTTTTATTCTTACCTTCGAGTTTGGAAATCTGTTCTTTATAAGAAGCGATCGCCTCGGTAATAGCCTGTACGTCTTTTTTCAGCTGATTCAATTGCTGTTTGGATTTACTATTGTCTTTATTTTCATTAATTGTTTCCAAAGTCAATAAACGTTCGGCATCCCGCAACGATTGCATTCCGGCAGAAATATCGTTCAAATCGGCCAGCATACTCTCCATTTCGGAATTCTGCATAATATGTACTGTACTCAAAGAATCCAGACGGGCTTGTAAAGACTTATATTTCTGAGAACTCTCTACGCAACTACCCAGGAAGAACATAGAAGCTCCGATTCCTAAAATGACGATCTTTTTCATACTATTATTTTTTAGAGTTAGATTTTATCCTTAAACAGAACAAATCCGATGCCACAAGCACAAAATCAACAAAATACACTAATTATCAATACATTACATACAACAGATTAAGAATCGCAGCTTGTAGAAAGTGGGGAAAAAGTAAAAATGTTGGGGAAATATTCCCCAACATCGTATCCCGGTAAAGAAGACTCTCCTCATTATTTCCGATAGTCATAAAACCCGACTCCGGTCTTCCGTCCCAATAAGTTAGCGCGAACCATTTTCCGCAACAAAGGATGAGGCCGGTATTTGGAGTCACCGAATTCCCGGTACAACACTTCCATAATAGCCAGACAAACATCCAATCCGATCAAATCACCCAGTTCCAATGGTCCCATAGGATGGTTAGCCCCTAATTTCATAGCGGCATCGATTTCCTCTTTTTTCGCCACTCCGTCAGCTAATATACCGATGCCTTCGTTCACCAGAGGGATCAGAATCCGGTTGACTATAAATCCAGGAGCTTCCTCGACACTGACGGGCACTTTCCCGATTTCCTGCGATAAAGCAAATACCTGATCATGCACCTCTGCCGAAGTCAGCCGGCCTTTGATCACTTCCACCAGTTTCATAGCCGGAACAGGATTGAAGAAATGCATACCGATCACCTTTTCCGGACGGTTAGTCACAGCGGCCACTTCCGTTATAGAAAGCGAAGAAGTATTGGTTGCCAATATCGCTTCCGGTTTACAAATTCCGTCCAACAATTTGAATATCTCATGCTTGGTAGCCATATCTTCAGCTATCGCCTCGATCACCAAATCAGCATCGGCACAATCCTCATATTTCATCGTATCTTTAATCCTGGCCAATACCTGATCTTTAACCCCGGCTTCCAATTTACCTTTTTCCACCATTCTGGAAAGATTTTTATCCATAGCTTTGTGAGCTTTTGCCAAAGAAGCTTCAGAACGGCCTTTTAACAATACCTCATGTCCGGCCTGGGCAAATACCTGGGCAATACCATGTCCCATAGTCCCTGTTCCAACAATGCATATTTTCATAATCGATAAATTTAAATTACAAAGATTTTAATTCCCTTTAAATTCGGGTTTACGTTTCCATAAAAAAGCTTCCATGCCTTCCTTCTGGTCGGTCGTTGCGAAACACAACCCGAACAAACCGTTTTCGATGACGATACCGGTATCCATATCCGTTTCCACTCCCCGGTTGATGGCTTCTTTGGCATAACGGACCGCCAATGGCGCTTTAGCAGCAATAGTCTTTGCCATAGCCATACACTCATTCATCAATTCTTCCGGTTCCACCACTTTGTTCACCAGTCCGATCCGGCAAGCTTCCTCGGCATGGATAACCGCAGCCGTATAAATCAACTCTTTGGCTTTACCTAATCCGACTAAACGCGGTAAACGCTGGGTACCGGAAAATCCCGGCGTGATCCCAAGTCCCACTTCCGGCTGACCGAACTTCGCCTTAGCCGAGGCGATACGGATATCACAAGCCATCGCCAGTTCACATCCTCCTCCTAAAGCAAATCCATTCACGGCAGCAATAACCGGCTTAGCCATCAGTTCGATTTTCCGGAAAACAGCAGCCCCTAACTCACCGAAACGCCGGCCTTCTTCGGCCTTCATCACACTCATTTCAGCAATATCGGCTCCCGCAACAAACGAACGTCCTTCGCCTGTCAGAATAACCACATCGGTTTCCGGATCGGCTGCAATTTCATCGAATGCCCGGTCCAATTCCTGCAAGATCACCGTATTCAAGGCATTCAATGCCTCCGGATGATTGATCTTTACCAGACAAACACGATCTTGTTTTTCCAGCATTAATTTTTGATACTCCATGTCCGGGCTTTTATTTGTCAGTTTTCCGGATGTTTGCCAACCTCTCGGTCAGCAACGGAACGATCTGTTTCACATCCCCGACAATTCCCAGGTCGGCAACGTTAAAAATCGGAGCATATTTATCCTTGTTCACGGCAACGATAAATTCCGATTCCTCCATTCCGGCCAAATGCTGAATAGCTCCGGAAATACCCATAGCGAAATACAGATCGGGACGAACGGTTTTCCCGGTTTGGCCAACCTGACGGTCATGAGGCATAACCCCGGCATCCACCATGGCACGTGAAGAAGAAACCTCGGCATTCAGCGTTTCCGCTAATTTTCCGAGCATCTCAAATCCCTCCGTATTACCTACACCACGGCCTCCGGATACGAGAATCTTCGCTTCTGTTATATCGATACGGTTCTTTTGTTCTTTCACCGTCTCGAGAATCCGCACTTTAAATTTCGACTTATCGAAATGAATATTCACCTTCTCTACCGTTCCGGCACGTTGTTCATCTTTCGGTTTCGTGCGCATCACTCCCGGACGTACGGTCGACATTTGCGGCCGGTGTTCTTTACAAATAATCGTCGCCATCAGATTTCCTCCGAATGCAGGACGGGTCATCAGCAAATCCCGTTCATCCGAGATAGCGAGGCCCGTACAATCGGCTGTCAACCCGGTCTCTAAACGGGCGGATAAACGAGGGCCCAAATCCCGGCCGATCGTCGTCGCTCCAATCAATACGATACTGGGTTTACGCTCACGTACAATCTGTGTAATCGCCTGAGCATAAGGCTCGGTATTATATTGTACCAACTCCCGTTCGTCAGCACACAATACGACATCGGCCCCATAAGCGATCAATTCCTGTGCCTGACCCTCCACTTCATAACCCAACAACATCGCTACCACTTTTTCATTCAGGCTATCGGCCAACTCCCGGGCTTTCCCCAATAATTCGATGGCAACTTTCTGAATAACTCCTTCCCGCTGCTCTACGAATACATAAACGTCTTTATATTGAGATTTATCCATCTTCATCAGATTTTAAACTTTAGATTTCACCGGATTATTCCCGGTTTTCCTCTAAAATCATGTATTAAATAATAAATTTCTCTTTCAATTTTTCGATAATAACATCTACAGCTTCGGCCGGTTCCACTTCGAAAACTTTTCCGGCTGCTTTAGCTCCTTTGGTAAAAGACTTCCATACCCGCGTCGGCGAACCGTTCAATCCCAATTTAGCTTCATCCACACTGATATTATTAAAATTCCAGATTTCCACTTCCCGATCGTATGCCTCTACGATTCCCCGCACAGACATATAGCGCGCTTTGTTTGCCGTAGCCAGACAGTTAACGACACAGGGAGATTCCACCTGTACGGTTTGATATCCTTCTTCGGTAGATTTACGGATCGTAAACAACTTGTCACCATCGAATTCCAAATTCTCGACATACGTCACTTGTGGCAAATCGAGATGCTCGGCAATCTGAGGTCCTACCTGCGCCGTATCTCCATCGATCGCCTGCCGGCCGGTAATGACCAGGTCGAAATCCAGCATCCGTAAAGCACCGGCAATAGCATTCGACGTAGCCAATGTATCTGCACCGGCAAACTTACGGTCGCTCAAATGAATCGCCCGGTCGGCTCCCATGGCAAAAGCTTCACGCAAAATATCGTCGGCCTGAGGCGGTCCCATCGTAATAACGGTTACCTGCGCACCATATTTATCTTTCAAGGCCAAAGCCATTTCCAATCCACCTTTATCGTCGGGATTCATAATGCTAGGTACACCATCCCGTATCATTGTTCCTGTTACCGGATCGAGTTTGATCTCTGTCGTATCAGGTACTTGTTTTATACAAACTACTATTTTCATGTATTCTCTTTTTATAAGTTCAATGCGGAAAACATTATTATTTCAATAGAGCAGCAGCAATCACCATCCGCTGTACTTCAGAGGTTCCCTCATAAATCTCCGTAATCTTGGCATCTCTCATCATCCGTTCGACCGGATACTCACGGGTATATCCATACCCTCCGTGGAACTGTACGGCTTTTGTCGTCACTTCCATCGCTGTTTCAGCAGCAAATAACTTAGCCCGTGCCGAATCGACAGAGTAAGGGATTTTCCTGTCTTTCTTCCAGGCAGCCGTCCGCACCAACAAACGGGCAGCTTCGATCTTGGCATTTAAATCGGCCAACTGAAATTGGGTATTCTGAAATTGTCCGATAGAGCGTCCGAACTGTTTCCGTTCTTTCACATATTTTATTGTCTCATCCATGGCTCCCTGAGCAATTCCCAAGGCCTGTGAAGCAATTCCCATACGTCCGCCATCGAGCGTCTTCATCGCAATTTTAAATCCTTCACCCGGTTTACCCAGCATATTTCCTTTAGGCACAATACAATTTTCAAAAATCAACTCACAGGTTGCGGATCCCCGGATCCCCATCTTTTTCTCTTTTTTACCGATGGAAAATCCCGGAAAATCCCGTTCAACGATAAAAGCAGAGATTCCTCGTGTACCCTGCGACTTATCGGTCATCGCCATAACAATGTAAACGTGTGCATAAGCTGCATTCGTAATAAATATTTTGGACCCGTTGAGCACATAATGATCCTCTTCAGCAACAGCCATCGTCTGCTGGGCAGAGGCATCGGTACCTGCATTCGGTTCGGTCAGACCAAAAGCTCCGATCCATTCTCCCGAACATAATTTGGGTAAATATTTTTTCCGTTGTTCTTCATTTCCGAATTCATAGATCGGAGAAGCACACAAAGAGGTATGGGCAGAAACAATAACCCCGGTCGTTGCACATACCCGGGACAATTCCTCTACAGCCATAGAATACAATACGTTATCACCACCGGCTCCGCCATATTCCACCGGGAAAGGGATACCCATAATCCCCAGTTTCGCCATTTTTTCTACCGTTTCGACAGGGAATCTCTCTTCTTCGTCCACTTCTGCCGCCAGCGGTTTTACTTCTTTCTCAGCAAATGCTCTGATCATCTGCTGAAACAATATCTCTTTTTTTGATAATGAAAAATCCATACCTTTTTTAATTTATAGTTTACGATTCGGGCTAGAGGTATCCACCATCCATCCTCCATCGTGATTTCCTTCAATACGCTTTCGTCGTTCAGCACATCTTTTTTAAATCCGGGGCAACGATCAGAGTTGCTTCTGTAGCTGCCTGCACCTGTTCTACCGTAAACTCAGGATGTATCTCTTTCAGTACAATTCCCCCGGGTGTGATCTCCATAACTCCCATTTCTGTAACGATCATATTCACCTGCCCCTTGGCTGTCAAAGGTAAAGTACATTTTTTCAGGATTTTCGGATTTCCTTTTGCCGTATGTTCCATGGCCAGGATCACCTTACCGGCTCCCATCAGCAGGTCCATCGCTCCACCCATTCCCCGGTATCATCCAGTTGGCTAAATCTCCTTTCTCATCTACTTGCAAGGCCCCCAGGATACTGACATCTACGTGTCCGCCCCGGATAATACCGAACGAAGTAGCACTATCGAAGCTGGCCGCTCCGGGCAGAGCCGTTATCGCTCCACCGCCGGCATTGATCAAGTCCGGATCTTCTTCTCCCGGAGCAGGAGTCGGCCCCATACCGATCAATCCATTCTCCGTTTGTAAAATGACCTCGACACCTTCAGGCAGATAATTCGGCACTAAAGTCGGCAAACCGATACCCAGATTCACCACGTCTCCATCGTGGAGTTCCATTGCCACTCTCCTGGCAATCACTTCCCTGATTTGTTCTTTTTCCATAGCTTGTATATTTTCAATGATTCATTCTTCGATCCAATTCCTGCGCAATAAACGAGGCGACATCGTCGGCATAGGTATTCATCCCGAAGCCGGCATCGTACCCCAATTCTTTCGCCAACTCATGTGAAATCCGGGGACCACCACAAGCCAGGATCACTTTGTCCCGTAATCCTTCGGCTTCTAACATCTCCACGAGTTCCGTCAGATTTTTAATATGAATATCTTTCTGAGTCACGGTCTGCGAAACCAATAAAGCATCGGCTTTCAACTCGATAGCCTTAGCGATAAATTCCTCGTTGGTCACCTGGCTACCCATATTCAAGGCTTCGAACATTTCATACCGCTCCAAACCATAATGTCCGGCAAAACCTTTCATATTCATAATAGCGTCGATTCCCACCGTATGGGCATCTGTTCCGGTACTAGCTCCGATCACCACAATTTTCCGACCGATATGTTCCCGGACAAACTGATCGGTCTCTCCCATATCCCACTTGGTCGATTCCACTTTCGGCACATAGATATGGCTATAATCTACCGTGTGTACACAATTTCCATAACAATTAAAAAAAGTATATCCTTTCGTCAGTTCCTGATGAAACACCACCTGAGGATTTTCAAATCCCATTTTTTTCATCAACTGTTTAGCAGCCTCTATCGCTTCATCTCCGGCAGGTACAGGTAAAGTGAAACTCAGCTGTGTCTTTCCGTCGTTCATCGTATCCCCGTAGGGTTTTATCTTTTTCAGATCGAGGGTTTGATCGAAATCTCTCCCTTCTGTTGAATATAAACCTCCGCTCATAATCTTTATTTGATTTACGATTTTTGTTATCTGTTCATCATAATCTCTACAAAAGGATTGCTATAGTTCTTTCCCTTGGCACAAACGCCGTCCAAGCCTTTTCCTCCGTTTTTGGGACGCTTGATATCGGCAAAAATTCCTTTTTCCAAGGCTGTAAAAAGTCCTTCCCGTTCAATCTTTTCCAAGAGAACGGTAGCTTTATCCAACACTTCTTTCGCCCTGTTTTGTATAATCCCGTTTTCTTTAAAGACCACTTCATCTCCGATATTTTTCATATTATTAAAAATATAACGGGCATTCTCGATCGACAGATAACGATCCGACATAAATGGAGTATGTATGGCTTCGGTCGGCATTCCCAACAGTTGAATACCTTGTGAAGTCCAGATTCCGATCATATTGAAAAGAGCATCCTGAATATGTCCGCGGAAAATATTTCCGGTCATAAATTTCGTCGGAGGCATATATTTCAAAGTAGCCTTCGGAAAAATTTCCCGGGTCATCTGGGCCTGAGCCAATTCGTACAAAAAGCCGTTTTCCAGCATGGGATCCATTTCAAAAGCATGTCCCAGGCCCATTTGTTCTTCCGGCAGCCCGGCCAATAAAGCCAATTGTTCATTGATCAGATCGGAAGCCAAAACAGTATGTGCTTCTTCGACAGCGTCGGCAGTAGTCAGGTAGTTATCTTCGCCTGTGTTGATTATCACTCCGGCAAAGCCGTTGATCACCCGCGA
>ERZ773225.2466-NODE-2466-length-18721-cov-2.678506_pt1 | contig 18721 bp, 12 predicted proteins | sample MGYA00580993_ERZ773225 | MGnify/ENA primary metagenome ERZ773225 (study PRJEB29015, sample SAMEA2737748) | human gut metagenome | biome: human gut; feature: human-associated habitat; material: faeces | place: China | collected 2012 ...
ACATTCTGAATGCCCGCACGCACACCGACGTAGATCCCGTCGTAGCCCGACTTCGAAAAATAGGAAGCCCGGCGCGGATCCTCGTAGGCGTTCATGTACATCACGATGCTGGCGTTCGACCGCAGGTCCTGCCAAGAGGTGCTCGTCGCTTGCGTGTAGAACGGATTCTGACGGGAATCGGACGAGAAGCTCAGGTTCTCGGCATTGGCGTCTATCAGACCGTATGTCGCCATATCGCGCACAGCCTCTTCGGCGATGCGGCGCGCTTCCGGCTCCACACCGCTCATGCGAATGGCCATCCGCAGTTTGAGTGTATTGGCGAAGCTCACCCACAGCCGCGAATCGCCCTTGAAAGAGCTGATATCGAAATCGCGCATCAGAATGCCGTCACCGGCCGACGCGAACGTGTAGAGCGTCTCCATCGCCGCATCCAAATCGTCGATCATCGCCATGTAGACATCGCGCTGGCTGTCGTAAGGCACCGAGAAGGTGCCGTTCTGCATCTTCGAATAGGGAATCGGACCGTAGGCGTCGGTCACGCGCAGCATGGCCGCCACGCGCAGGATACGGGCCAGCTGGTAAACGGGCCCCTCGCCGCCGGTCTGGGTCTCGACCTTGAAGTAGTTGCCGTAGAAATTGGCGAATGTCTGCTCGAAAATATAGTCGTTGAATTTGTCCGACGGATTGTAGGTAGCGATGTTCTGTCCTTGGTAGGACTTCACGGCAGAGGTGTAACCGCCCAGTTCGTCGGCCACAAGCACGTCGTGCATCTGCGAAGCATTGACCTGAAAATGGGTGACGAACTCCATCATCGCGGGAAAAAGAATGCCCACGCCGACGTTGTCGCCATTCAGGTCGTCGTCCGACGGGCGGAAAGGTTTGGTATTGTAATCTTCGAAATTACCGGTGCAGGCCGCGGCGGCGAGCATGGCCACACAAGCCGCAAAACGGCCGAACCGACGAATTATAGTGTTTGCTTTCATCTTGGTCAGGATTTTAGAATTGTAACTTCACGGTAAATCCGATGTTCCGCAAGCTGGGCAGCATGAAGTAGTCCACGCCCTGCAGGAAGTTGTCGGCCGTCGAGGGCGTCAGTTCGGGGTCGAACGGAGCCTTGTTGTAAATCATCCACAGATTACGGCCCACGAGAGAAACGGTCATTGCCATCTTCTGACGGAACCAGCGCTTGGGCAGCGTATAGGCCAGCGACAGCTCCTGCATACGTACGTTGGTCGCATCGTAAATGTAGTATGCGCCGGCACCCGTGCCGGCACCGATGGTCTGATAGTAATTCTGGGCATCGACCATGCCGTTGTTTATCCGCACGCCGCCGGCCTCACGGGCTGCCGCCGAACGTTCCGAAACGCCGTAGTAATCGAGGAACGCCTCGGTATTCGAAACGACAGAACCGCCCAGACGGGCCGCGAACATCACATTCAGGTTCAGTCCCTTCCATGCAAAACTGTTGCTCCAGCCGATATTGCCCTTGGGCAGCAGGCTGGCGACCTTGCGGCGCTCGGTGGTGGTCAGTTCTACCTTGTTGGTCTGCGGATCGACATAAATGTTTCCGTTGAGGTCGGTGCGCAGTTCGCGGTTGATGTAAAGGTCGCCCATCGTGCCGCCTTCGTAGAGGATGACCTGCGGCGAACCGGCATCGCCGAGGGTCGCCTTCTCTAGATAGGGCATATCGATAGGCTGTCCGTCGACGGGGCTGATGACGCCGTTGGCGAGCCTGATGATCTTGTTGCGGTTCATCGTGTAGGTCACGCTCGTGTTCCATGTGAAGTCACGCCACGTATTATGGTAGTTCAGCAGCATTTCGAGACCCGAATTACGGACCTGACCGGCCTGCACGAGTACCGACGAATAACCCGACGTGGACGAAGGGGTCGATTCGAAGGTCTGGTTGAAGGTATCCGAGCGGTACCATGTAGCGTCGAAGTTGAGCTTGCCGCCGAAGAAACGGGCATTGAGACCTACTTCCCACGATTTGGTCTTCTCCGGCTTGAGGTTCTCGTTGGGGAAGCGGTGAAGCGAGTCCCATTCGTGCGTCTGTCCCTTGTAATCATAGTAGGGTTTGGTCAAGTAGGCCGCATAGGAAGAGCCTACGGCCGAATAGGAACCGCGCACCTTGAGGAAGGAGAACCATTCCGGCATATCGACCATCTCGGAAACGACGGCCGAAAGTCCGACCGAAGGATAGAAGAACGACTTGTATTTCGAGAAGGCGAGAGCCGATTCCCAGTCGTTGCGACCGGTGACGGTCAGGTAAAGCATACTCTTCCACGCCAGCTCGACGTTGGCGAAGATGCTCTGCGACTGAATGTGCGAACCGTCCTCACGCTCCTTGTAGTTGGTGGTCGATATATTGGTAATCGAGAAGAAGTTGGGAATCTTGCGCAGGTCGCCACCCCAGCCCATGAAATCCATGCGGACGTCCTTGAGCGACGCACCGACATTGGCGCTCAGGTGGTAGTCCCCGGCGAAGGTAAGATCGATGTTGGCGATGGCATCGGCATAGATCTGACGGTCGTTACGCTTGATGATTGAATACATACCCTTCTCGCCCGCGAAGTTGGTGTCGGTGCCGGCATAGCGCTTCTCGGTAATGTCCATATCGGCGTTATCGACCTTGACGCGGCCCGTCACGTCGAGCCAATCGGTTACGTCGTACTTGAGGTTGGCACTGAGCATATAACGACGCTTTTTAGTCTGGTTGATCATCTTATTCATGATCCAGTAGGGGTTCTGGAACGACATGTCGCCCGAACCGTAATCCCATGCCTGCGTATAGAGGTTGCGCGATTCGTCCCAACGCTGGTAGAGACGCACGTTGTCAAAGTCGTCGCCGCGCGGAAAGAGATAGAGCGCCGGCAGCGGGTTGAAGTATTTGCCCGCTGCGATCATGTTCTTGTTGTCCTGCAGGATGTAGCTCGCACTCAGATCGACGGTCAGCTTGTCTTTGAGGAACTTGGTGACGTCGCGGAACGTGAAGTTGTAGCGGTTGTAGCCGCTGTTGGGCAGGATGTTGCGGGCATTGGTCGTCGCGGCCGAAAAATAGGTCTGGTGCTTCTGCGTACCCGTCGAGAAGGTCAGGGAGTTGTTGACGTTCGACCCCGTGTTGAAGAATCCTTCGGGATCGAAGCGGCGCAAGGTTTTGTCACCCCAGCTCTGGTAGGACCCGGAAACATTGCCGTAGGTATTCTGGAAGCGGGGCATCACGAAAGGCGACGAGAAGGTGGTGCTGTTGGAGAAGGTCACCGACGTTTTGTCGGCCTGTCCCTTCTTGGTGTTGATGAGCACCACGCCGTTGGCAGCGTCCGAACCGTAGAGAGCCGCGGCTGAAGGGCCGGTTAGTACCGAAATCGACTCGATGTCGTCGGGGTTGATGTCCGCCACGCCGTCCGACCCCATGTAATTGCCCTGCAGGCCGTCGTCATTCGAGCCGAAGCTGACGTTCGACATCGGAATACCGTCGATCACATAGAGGGCGTTGTTGTCCTTGTAGAGCGATTTGGCACCGCGCATCACCACGCGGGCCGCGCCGCCGACGCCCGCCGCCGAAGAGTTGATCTGCACACCGGCGACCTTGCCGTTGAGGGCGTTCATGAAGTTGGCGTCCTTAACCGTAACGATGTCCTCGGATTTCACCTGCTGGACGTTGTACGAGAGCGCCTTTTCCTGACGTTTGATACCGAGGGCCGTCACCACCACGTTATCCAGCGCGACGGCCGATTCGACCATCGTGATACGGAAATCGGCGCGGCTTCCCACAGCGATCTCCTGCGGTTCGCAGCCCAAATAATTGACCACGAGCACCGGGTCCTTCACCGAAGCGGGAATCTGCAGTCCGAAACTGCCGTCGACATTGGTGCTGATACCGATCGTCGTACCTTTGATAACGACCGACGCGCCGATAATGGGTTGTCCGTGTGCATCGAGCACCACACCCGCGACATTGCGCAGGGATGAGGATGCCGCCGCATCCGCCGAACGCGTCGAAAGGATGATGTTCGAACTGTTGATCTCATACGTCAGATCGGTGCCTGCGAGCATTTGCGCGAGAGCCTCGGCAACCGGCTGTTCGCGCACCTGCCACGCTGGCCGTGCGGTCAACGCTGATATTCTTGTCGTAAATAAACAGAAATTTGGTTTGTTTTTCGATCTCATCCATTATCTGCGTCATTTTCACCTGTTGCATATCAATAGTCACACGGCCTGCCTGCGCCCGGACGGTCCCGGCGGCAAGGCACAAAAACGCAGCAAAAAGGGAGATTATCAGGTTCTTTGATTGCCTGATACTTTTTTTCTTCATATCTTTGTAGATTAAAGGATAATAGTTTTGGTTAGTCGCAAATCATGCGAGAGACCGTTGTCCTTTCCGCCCGGAACTGCTCCAACAGTTTCGGGCTTCCTTTTCCGGGATAACGGCAAAAGACAAAATGCGGGATTATCTCATAGGCAGGCAAAGTTTTAAAGTTATACGTTCGGTCAGTATATGGTTATCGTGCTGGTTTCTTGGTCGTATGCGTAGTGGAAAGAACAACTGCGCTGCAGGATGCGCAGGGCGTGTTCGATGCCGTCCGAAATGCGGATCTTACCCATCGCTTCAATATCGGGCATACGGTCGAGCTTCACATCGAAACGCACGCCGTAACAGTGTTCGAACCGGTGGAGTATATCTGCAAAACTGCGGCCGCTCACCGAAATAAGGCCCTCGGCCCAGAGATATTCGTTGGGATCGTCCGACGTACGGAGCGACAGTTGCCCGCCGCTCAACTGCACTTTTTCGTGGGGTTTGAGCACGACCTGCTGCTGCGGGTCGGCAAGGGAACTCACCCGGACGCTGCCGCGCATGAGCGCCGTAGAGAATACATCGTGCCGCTCGTCAGCATTGACGTTGAAGCGCGTGCCGAGCACCTCAACCTTACAGGCGAACGTCTCAACCACGAACGGCCGGCGGGTGTCACGGCTGACATCGAACAGCGCCTCGCCCGAAAGCCGTACCTGCCGGGAATTTCCTGCGAAAAGCGACGGATATTCGATCTCGGCCCCCGAATTGAGCCACACATTGGTACCGTCCTGCAGCGTGAGATTGATGCGCTGTCCTTCGGGCGCAGCCACGCGGGTCATAAGATTCGCCCAGCTCCGCTCCTTATAGGAAACATATCCCCAACCGATGCCGACGGCCAATATAACGACGGCCGCCGCCTGTACGGCATACCTCGTTACACGGCGCCAATTCAGCAGACGGCCGCGCGCGGCCTTTTCCTCCGGAGCGAACAGCAGCAATGCATTGTACATTCCGCGTTCGCGGTCGAAGATCCGCCGGTTTTCCTGATCGGCATCGAGCCACTCCATCAGACGCCGCTGTTCGTCGGAGGTGGCTTCGCCTTTATAAAAACGATATAAGGTTTCTTTTTCCATATTACGACACGCCCGTTCCGGGGCTTTACATTAATAAAGCACCCCGGCGGCCCGGTTTCCCGGAAAAAAGAACATTTTTTTTGATTTTATCGCAGAATGCGCTCCAGAACGCCTGCGGCAAGCACCAGTGGCAGGTAATCACGCAGGACTTCGCGCAGTTTTCCGAGCGCTTTCTCAAGCTCGGTCTCCACACGGCGCTCGGTGATCCCGCGATTTCGCGGTAGGACTTGCCGTGGATGCGCCGGGCCGTAAAAACCTGCCGCGTCAGTTCCGGCATTTCAGCCATGCAATCACGCACCAGTTTCTCGATCTCGCCGGCAAAAAGGTGTTGAGGATCACAAAGCTCCAGCGAGCGGATATTCTCGCTCACCACGCGACGCTGAAGGTCCCCCACTTCGTTGTGGACCCGCATCCGCACCTGCAGGGCCCGCAGGTAATTCAGGCATTTGTGGCGTATGGTCGTGAGGATATAGGCCGCGGCATTGCAGTCCGCATCGAGCCGGGAGCGGTTTTCCCAATAGTAGATGAAAGCATCCGTGACGACATCCTCGGCGATGAGCCGGTCCTGCACATATCCGACGGCAAAACTTTCGAAACGGGCTTTGTAGCGTTTATAAAGCTCGCCGAACTCGGCCTCCTTATGCAGGGGGGGGGGTAATGACGTTGCGGTCTTTCATCGTGGGATTGCAAAATTCAATGGAGTAAAAATAGCTTATTATTTTCAGACTAGAAAACCCGGTTCCGAAAAAGTTGCCCCCAAGAATCTCCGCCGGCCCCCTCCCCGACTGGATAAAGCGGCACGGAAGGTTCCTGATTTCCGCCTGAAATCGCTGAATGGCATGCGTCCGTCCCCTTCCCCGTCCCATTCTTATATATATGATAACCGCTTCCGGTTCGTCCGGCGAAAAAAAGCTGCGGCAATCCGCAGTCAACTGCAAAATACCGGCTATAGGCCCGGATTCTGCCGATGAAAAAACGCTGCGGCCGGAATACCGGAGAAAACGATATGCGGCTGCAGACGGAAGCCTACATCTGTAAAAAATTTGCGAACCGGAATAAAATAATTAAATTTGTAATTACCCTTATGCGATCTAAGGGCCGATCCATGACAAAAAAAAGAGCACAAATAGCGTTCGACGACGTTCTCCGGCAAGTCACCGAAGGGAACGAAGAGGCATTCCAGCAACTCTACCTGCACTATCACGACCGGCTTTTCCAATTCGCACGCATGTATCTGCACCAGCAGCAGGCGGCCGAAGACGTCGTTGCCGATCTCTTTTTTCAACTGTGGAAAAGCCGCGGAATGCTCGGCGGCATCGAAAACTTCAATGCCTATATCTACCGCGCCGTGCGCAACAGTTGTACCAACTACCTGCTGAGCGGCTACCGGAACCGTATGTCCGGCTTTACACAGGTACAACTGCAGGTCTGCATCGATCCTGCGGTCCCGGCGGACGAGGCGGTTGACTTCCAACTGCTGAACAGCGCGCTGACCGACGCTGTGGAACAGCTCCCCGAACGCTGCCGCATCATCTTCAAGCTGGCCAAGGAGGACGGCATGAGCCACCGAGAGATCGCCGCGGCACTCGACATCTCCCCAAGCACCGTCGAAGGACAGCTAGCCATCGCCATGCGCCGTCTGAAGGCCGCCGCAGCCCCTTTCCTGAAAAAAATCTGAAAAAATCGCAAATCGGCTTAGTGGTTTCTCAGGTCCGTCTTGTCTTATTTGTAAACGGACAATAGACGGAACCCAATGACTGATTCGAAACATACGAACGACAACAATTCATTATTCACCCGTATTCAGGTAAAAAGTCCTTGTGCAGACGAGCGTTACAGCGCAGGGAATTCCTTCGCGCGCCTGATGACGCGCATCCACGCCGACGCAGTCAATAAGGCTCGGCCGGAGCGCAACTACACCAAAGCCTACCGCATCTGGCTGGCCGCGGCATCGCTCATGATCGTTTTCCTCACTTCCGGCTGGCTGGCGACCGCCCTGCGTCCCGCACCCGAAATGCTCATCCGCAACAACGCATGGGAAAAGGTGGAGAACCTGACGCTTGCCGACGGCACGCAGCTTACGCTCAACCGCGACGCACAACTGATCTATCCCGAAAAATTCGCCGGCCGGACCCGCGAGATATTCCTGTCGGGAGAAGCCTATTTCGACGTGGCACACGACAAAAAACATCCTTTTATCGTTCGGGCCGGGGATCTGAAGATCAAGGTGCTGGGTACGAAATTCAATATCGAGGCCTACCCCGATTCGGAGACCATCACCACCACGCTGCTGGAGGGTTCCGTCGAAGTGGAGAGCCGGCTCAGCCGAGAGTGTATCCGCATGGTTCCCAGCCAGCAGCTCTCGTATGATATTCAGAGCGGCGAAATGAAACTCAGCACGATCTCCGACTCGAAAGAGCCCGTACGCTGGAAAGACAACGTCTGGGTGCTGCACCAGACGCCGTTCACACAAGTATGCCACCGGCTGGAACAGATGTTCAATGTCAAGATCGTGATTATGAACGACAAGTTCATCGGGAAGAAATTTACCGGAGAGTTCCGTTTCGGGGATTCGCTGGAATCGATCCTCGAAGTCATCCGAATAACCACACCGTTCACTTACGAACGCGAGGAGGATACGATCATCCTCAAATAAAAACCGAACCTACTGCAAACAACCTAAAACCCGAACCTGCCTATGAAATAAGCCTGTCATAAAAAAACACGGGAACCTCTGCCGAAGTTCCCGCTCCCTTAATGAATCAAAAACAAACCTGGCGGGCCGCTACCCGCACGGATCTATCAATCCATCAATCAGTAAAGGTATGACAAATTTTGATAAGTTCAAGACTTATTGCCGAAAATTTTGCGTTCAGACCCGACTCGCTGTTCGCATCAGCCTGTCAATTACAGCAATAACAACTTTCGCCACACAAGCCGCCGCGCAGAATAATCCGCAGGAAATACGGCTCGACTTCAACGATGCGGCGTTGTCGCAGGTGCTGAAAAGCATCGAAACGCAAAGCCGCTACACCTTCTTCTACAACAACGACATCGACGTAACGCAGAGCGTTTCGGCGCACATCGCCAGCAGCGACATCAATTCGGTCGTCACGGCCGTCCTCAAGGGAACCGACATCGCCCATAGGATTACGGACAACCGGGTAGTCCTGTTCGTGGGGGGGGGTGACGCCGCAGACGATCAGGAGCGTTCGATCTCCGGCAAAGTCACCGACGCGGCCGGGCTGCCGCTGGTCGGCGTGACGGTTCTGGTCACCGGCACCAATTTCGCCGCCGTGACCGACGTCAACGGCGGCTATACGGTCCGAGTTCCGGGCAGCGGAGCCGAAATCGTCTACTCCTATATCGGCTATCAGAGCCAGCAGCGGATCGTCGGCTCGCAGACGGTCATCAACCTTGCGCTGCAGGAAAGCACCGCAGAGATCGGCGCGGTCGTGGTAACGGCGCTCGGCATCAAGCGCGATCAGAAATCACTGACATACAACGTACAGCAGATTGCGGGCGACGACATCAGCATCGTCAAGGACGTAAGCGTAGTGAACAGTCTAGTCGGCAAGGTGGCCGGCGTGCGCATCAACCAGTCGTCGTCGGGTACCGGCGGTTCAACCCGCGTGGTAATGCGCGGCGCCAAATCGCTCTTCGGCGACAACAACGTGCTCTACGTACTCAACGGTATTCCGATGATGTCGCTCCGCTCGACCCAGTCGGACAACTATTACGAAGGTGCGGGCGTCGGCGACAGCGACGGCATTTCGAGCATCAATCCCGACGACATCGAGTCGCTGTCGGTGCTGACGGGTGCTTCGGCCGCAGCGCTCTACGGCAACCGCGGCGCCAACGGCGTGATCCTCATCACTACCAAGAAAGGCAGTACGGACCACTCGACGCACGTCTCCTACTCCAACAACACGACCTTTTCGAATCCGTTCGTCACCCATCAGTTCCAGAATACCTACGGCCGTCAGTCGGGCGATTTCAAAAGCTGGGGCGAGAAGCTCGGCAAGCCCTCGTCGTACGACCCCAACGATTTCTTCCAGACGGGTTACAACACGCAGAACACCGTCAGCGTGGCATCGAGTTCGGAGCGCAGCCAGTCGTTCGTTTCGGCCGGTTCGGTCAATTCGCGCGGTATCATTCCCAACAACGAATATTCGCGTTACAACTTCACGGTCCGCCACGGACGCGAACTGGTCAAGGACAAACTCGAACTCGACACCGACTTCTTCTTCACCAAGAGCGAGTCGCAGAACGGCGTGGCGCAGGGACTCTACTACAATCCGCTGCTGCCCGTTTACCTATTCCCGCCTTCGGAGAATTTCGAGCGTCTGAAGACCTACGAAATCTACGACTCAGGCCGCAACTTCGCCACGATGTATTGGCCCTACAGCAATACGGGACTCGACGCCCTGAGCCAGAACCCCTATTGGATCACCAACCGCAACATGTTCAACACCACGCAGAACCGCTATATCGTCAGCGGCTCGCTCAAGTGGAAGATCACCGACTGGATCAACCTTTCGGGCCGTATCCGCATGGACCATGCCGACACCGACTACGAGCGTAAACTCTACGCATCGACGCCGGGACTGTTCTGCCAGTCGAAAGGCCATTACCGCGAGCAGAAGATGACCAATAACGCGCTCTACGCCGACGTACTGCTCAACATCGACAAACAGCTCAGCGACGATTTCCGCCTGACGGCCAACATCGGCGCCAGCCTCTACGACGAAAAATACGACATGATGGGACAGAGCGGCAACCTGCTGCGTCTTGCCAACTTCTTCCACGTCAGCAACATCAACATGTCGGACCCGACGACCGAAATGACCCGTGAACACATCCGCCAGCAGACGCAGGCCGTCTACGGATCGGTGCAGGTAGGCTTCCGGAATTTCGTTTACGTCGATGCGTCGGTCCGCTCGGACTGGTTCTCGACGCTGGCCGGCACGCCCTCCATGTCGTCGGTCTATCCTTCGGTCGGTGCATCGCTGATCCTCTCGGAGCTGATTCCGCAGAACAAGATCCTCAACTATTGGAAAATCCGCGGCTCGTACGCCGGCGTGGGCAATCCCCCGTCGCCCTACCTGACCTACACCTACATTCCGCTGGAGGACCAAAACATCAGCACCGACGGTTTCGCTGCCGCTTCGCACCTCAAGCCGGAGCTTACCAAATCGTTCGAGATCGGTACGGAGCTGCGCATGTTCAACAACAAGCTGAGTCTCGAATTCACCTACTACAACACCAACACCCACAACCAGCTCTTCAAGTATGAGATTCCCTCGTCGTCGGGTTACTCCTATGCCTACGCCAACGCCGGCAAGGTCAATAACCGCGGTATCGAGCTGAAAGCGGGCTTCAACCAGAACATCGGTCCCGTAAAATGGGAGACGACGCTGACCTACACGCGCAACCGCAACGAGATCAAGGAACTGCTCGACGAATATGTGACCGACCCCGTAACGGGCACCACGGTCAAGGCGCCGCAGGAATTCATCGTTTCGACGGCCGAGTCGTACCGCATGGTGCTGACCAAGGGCGGCACGATGGGCGACATCTACGCCACACACCTCAAGCAGGACCCCAACGGCTACATCTATGTGAACCCAATGACCAACGGCATCGAAATCGAGCCTAACTCCTATGTCAAGGTCGGCTCGATAGACCCCAAATACACGCTGGGATGGCACAACTCCTTCTCATGGAAGGGGCTGAACCTCGGATTTTTGATCGACGCCCGCGTCGGCGGCGTGGTCGTGTCGGGCACCGAGGCGATGATGGACCAGTACGGCGTATCGAAATCGACGGCCCGCGACCGCGACAACGGCGGCGCGATCGTCAACGGCGGACGCATGGACGCCAAGACGTTCTATTCGGTAGCCGCCAGCGGCACCACGGGCGTACTTTCGAACTACGTCTACAGCGCGACCAACGTCCGCCTGCGCGAACTGTCGCTGAGCTACACGCTCCCGGCACTGGCCCGCGAACGCCTGCGCATCACCCTTTCGCTCATTGCCAACAACGTGCTGATGCTCCACAACGAGGCGCCGTTCGATCCAGAACTGACCTCTAACACCGGGACGTACTATCAGGGCTTCGACTATTTCATGCCGCCGTCGCTGCGTTCATGGGGTTTCGGCGTAAAAGTTAATTTCTAAATCAGGAGAGACAGGTTATGAAAAAATTACGCAATACGATCGCTTGCGGAGTTGCGGCACTCGCACTCTTGGCAACGGGCCTGACTTCGTGTACGGGCGACTTCGACAATATCAACACCAGCAAAGACAAACCCACCCCAGAAGACGTGGACCGCGACAACGCATGGGCGGCGTTCATCCAAACCATGCAGCGTAACGTCTTCGCCGAGGGCGCCAACGCCTACCAGCTGGCCGACAACCTGCTGGGCGACAGCTATGCCGGATATTTCGGGCAGGCGCAGGACTGGGACAGCGGCAGCAACTCGACCTGCTACGCCTTTCCCACGGCCAAATGGAAGGACGAACCCTACAAGCAGGCCTACAATAACGTGATGAGTTCATGGAACATCCTGCGCCAGAAGGTCGATTCCGCATCGGTGGTCTTCGCGCTGGGAGAGGTGGTCAAGGTGCAGGCCATGCACCGTGTGACCGACATCTACGGTCCGCTGCCCTACACCGCCTTCGGCAAAATGTCGAGCGGCCTGCCCTACGACTCGCAGGAGACCGTCTACCGCACCTTCATCAAGGAGCTGGACCATGCGCTGAAAACGCTCAAGGCCGCATACGAAGCCGATTCGGGCGCGAAGCCCATCGCCGACTTCGACGTGGTGTTCGATTCGGATCTGGAAAAGTGGATCCGCTTCGCCAACTCGCTCAAGCTGCGTCTGGCCATGCGCGCACGCTTCGCCGCTCCCGGCGATGCCCAGACATGGGCCGAGGAGGCCGTAAATTTCCAGTTCGGAGCCTACAACATCGGCGTGATGACCGACAATACCCACTCGGCCCAGCTGCTCACCCGCACGGGCATCGGCTTCTCGTACAAACACCCGCTCGAATACCTATGGGGCGAATATAACGAATGCCGCATGGGCGCAACCATGGAGAGCTACCTGTCGGGATACGGCGATCCGCGTCTGGAAAGCTACTTCTCGCCCGCCGAAAAGGACGGCGCCTACCACGGAATCCCCAACGGCATCATCTCCAACCCCAAGGACTACCAGTCGCTGGCCAGCTGTCCCAAAGTGGGCTTCACCTCGCCGCTGACATGGATGTGCGCCGCCGAAGTCTGCTTCCTGCGGGCCGAGGGTGCACTCCTCGGCTGGAACATGGGCGGCACGGCCGAAAACCTCTACAACGAAGGTATCCGCACGTCGTTCTCCCAGTGGGGCGCGCCGAACGCCGACAAATATCTGTCCGACAGCAAAAGCACTCCGGTAAAATATCCCGGCTTGGGACAGGTCGGCTCGATCGAGAGTCCGAGCAGCGTCACCGTCAAGTGGGCCGCCGACGGCCGTGAACTCGAACGCATCATAGTGCAGAAATGGATCGCACTCTACCCCGACGGACAGGAGGCGTGGAGCGAAATCCGTCGTACGGGTTACCCGAAGGTATTCCCCTCGCAGACCAACCGCAGCGGCGGCGTACTGCCCTCCGGCGCGACGATCCGCCGCGTGCCCCTGCCGCAGCAGGAGTACGACGGTAATGCCGAGCAGGTGGCCAAAGCTGTAAATGAATTCCTCGGCGGCAACGACAACTGCGCGCAGAAACTCTGGTGGGATGCCAAATAAATTACGAACCTCAAAAGTCTGAAAACCATGAACAAACTCATAAAATTAGGATGTATCGCATTGGCAGGCACCCTGTTGTTCTCGTGTGAGACCGATCCCGAAAAACTGGAGATTGTCAAGCCCTACCCCAAGTCGGATCAGTACTACGCCGATCTGCGCGACTATAAGAACAGCGACCATGAAATCGTCTTCGGCTGGTTCGGAAACTGGAGCGCCACGGGAGCCTCGGCGTCCAACTACATGAAATCCCTCCCCGACAGCATCGACATGGTCGGTCTGTGGGGCGGCTGGCAGACAATCACCGAAGCCCAGCGTAAGGATATGGAGGATTCCCAGCACAAGCGCGGTCTGAAAGTGATCGCCACTTCGCTTTTCGACGGATTCGAAATGGGCGTGGCGCCCGACGGCGCGACGGCGGCCACCGAAGAGGAGATGCTGGCCTATTGGGGCTGGGAAGGTCCCTACCGCTCATACGGCAACGACAACCTCACGGAAGGCAATATCGCGGCTATCCAGCGTTTTGCGCATGCTTTCTGCCAACGCATCATCGACAACGGATACGACGGACTTGATATCGACAACGAGCCGAACATCGGCACCGGCAAGAAACCCTACGGCATATCGGGCTTCCCCAACCGCTACAAAGTCTTCATGGATGTCGTGGTCACCTATTTCGGCCGCACTTCGGGCACGGGACGCATACTGGCCATCGACGGCGAGCTGAACGCCAACATGCCCCGCGAATTCGGCAAGTGTTTCGACTACTTCATCTCGCAGGCGTACGGATGCAGCGGCGATTCGAACCTCGACGGACGTCTGCAGAGCTGTGCCAACTACTTCTCGGAGGTTCCATTCAAGGACGTTGCCCGCAGGTTTATCGTTACCGAGAATTTCGAGAACATCACCTACCGCACCAACGGCGGTGCCAACTACACGACCCGCGACGGCGAGTCGATGAAATCGGTGGCCGGCATGGCGCAGTGGCAGCCGATCATAGACGGAGAAAAGGTGATGAAAGGCGGCTGCGGAACCTATCATATGGAGTACGAATACCGCAATCCCGAACCTTACAAGTTCCTGATCGAGGCGATACAGATTCAGAATCCCGCCCGGAAGTAATCGTTTAACGGACAAAAAAAGAAATTGCCATGAAACTGAAATATAGTTTATTCGCACTGATCGCATTGGCGGTCTCAGGCTGCCAGAAAGCTCCGGTTTACGACGATGTGGTCTACATCGCCGGAGCCGAAGGCGAAGTCCCCACCCTGTCGCTCACACTCGACGACCAGTTTCCCAAAGAGCTGAGCGTAAAGGTCTCGTCGTCGATCGTCGTCGGACACGACACCAAAGTCCGGCTCGTAACCGACCCTTCGAAAATCGAAGAGTACAACACACAGTACGGTAAGAAGGGCGTAATGCTCCCCGAAACGAACTTCGTGCTCAAGAACACCGAACTGACCATTCCAGCAGGTTCGTTTTCCACAGCCGAACCGCTCGTAGTGAGCGTAACCAAAGACGAAGGGCTTAAGGAGGGCGTCAGCTATGTCATTCCGCTGAGCATCGAGAGCGTGGACGGCGATTTGAAAGTCAAGGAGGGATTCCGGACGGTATTCGTCGAAATCGGCCGTATCATCATCGGCCCGGCTGCCGACTGTTCGGGCAGCACCTATTTCAAGGTCGATTTCGCCGAGGGCGAGCAGGACAAATACGACATCTACAACTTGGGCGAAGTCACTTACGAAGCCCGCATCAACCTGCAGCGCTGGGGCGGCTGGTGCAATACGGTGATGGGCCTCGAAGAGAACTTCTGCCTGCGTTTCGTACAGGACGACTTCAAAGGTCAGCTGCAGCTCTCCGGATGGGGCGGCACACTGATGGTTCCTACGGGCGGAATCGCCGTGAGCCTCAACAAATGGACGCATGTGGCGGCCGTATTCGACGGTCCGAACAAGAAGGTGAGCATCTACATCGACGGCGTACTCGCCTGCTCGGCCGACACCAACAAGACTTCGCTGGACCTCACGCAGGTATATCAGGACGACTCGTTCCGCATCGCCAATTCGTGCAACGACGGCCGCCAGCTGAAGGGTTACATCAGCGAAGCCCGCGTATGGGCCAAGGCTCTCAACGGCAACGACCTGAAGAACAACATGTGCTATGTAGACCCGGCGACGGACGGCCTGCTGGCATACTGGCGCTTCAACGAAAAAGCCGACGGCAAAAAGGTGGAAGACGACCTGACCGGACACGGATACAAGGCGACCTACTCCAGCTCGGCCATGAAATGGGTGGACAACGTCCGCTGTCCCGAATGACGACCGACGTAATACGAACAACAAACAAGCTGCCTTTTCGGGCAGCTTGTTTATTTTTCCGATTTCCGGCTTCGGATTACTCGAAGCGGCCGCGCACCCGGAGGTCGCACAACGGACTAAGCGCATCGCTCACCAGCAGTTCGACATGCGCGAAGTAATTCCCACACCCGGCCGTACGGCCGTCCACGCGCAGCACAAAGGTTTTCGAGCCACCTGCCGCAATCTCTTCGCCCGCCGTAATCTGCCCCGTCACCCCTGCGGGATATTTCACCGCATGGATCCGCAGCGGCGAACCGCCCTTGTTTTCCAACGTAAACCGGCACTCGGCCGTGCCGTCGGCGGCGCACGTTCCGAAATCCAGCAACGATTCGGCAATTTCCGCCTGCGGACGTTTCCCGCGCGGCATTTCGCGCAATTCGGCCAAGTCACCGACACCGGTTCCGCGCACCACGACCGCCCCTTCGAGCCGGAAACGGTCAGATAACACGAATCAACGAACGTTCCCCACACCTCGGCAGCGGACAAGTCACAGATGAAAGCGATCTCTCCCTCCACACCGGGCGCCAGTACGGCAGGTGCTTCGGCCCGCAGAAAGGGAAGCGGTTCAGCGAATTCCGCCCTCAGCCGCACCTCGTACGGTGACGTATTGAGACAGCGCAACGTCAGACGCCGGTCATGCCGCTGCTCCACCATGCGGAAGTTGACCTCCTTAACGCTAAGGCGGATTCCGCCGCCAAACTCCACGGGAAAGCGGTCGGCAGCCGTTTCGGGACGCGCCGCCACACTGCCGCGGATACGGAGCGGCATCATGCGGCTGCCGTCGGTATAGACGTATACCGCCTTGTCGAAAGCTCCCGGACGGTCCGCCGGATCGTAAGCTATCCCGATTTCGCCGCTGCCGCCGGGAAGGACCGGCGCCTGCGAAAAGGTCGGTTTCATACATCCGCAGGTCACGCCGACACGCTCGACGACGACGGGTTTCGTACCGCTGTTCGTGAAGCGGAACACATGCACGACAGGACCGCCCGTTTCGGGAATCGTCCCGAAATCCCACGTTTCATGGCCGAACGCCAAAGGCGGACGTGCCACCGTATCGGGCCGGATCGTCTCCGCGGAGTGATTTCCGGCATTGGCAACGATATTGGCATCGGCCGGAGTTCCACCCCGCTGCCTGCAGGCAACGGAGGTCAATAGACAAGCAATCAACAGAAAAGTTCTAATCATAAAAACAGCCGGGAGCCGTTTTGCGCTCCAATCTTCAAAATTAGCAATTTTCCGCGTCAGACACAAGCATCCGGTCCGAATTGATCGCGCCGGGTGAGATCGAAATAGTCCGACAAGTTTTTTTCAGCCAAGGTGAGACCGTAAAACCGCCTATTCGTTCACGACCAGCAGCATCGTCAGCAAAGGCAGGTAATCCTTGAGTTTGACACGAAGGATTTTCAGACACTGCTGGATGCGGTAATCCACCGTTTTGGGCGAAACTTCCAGCACGGCGGCGATTTCTTCATAGGTTTTGCGCTGGAAACGGCTCATTTCGAACGCTTCACGGTAGGAGGCCGGGAGATCGGCCACGGCCGCCCGGATATTTTCGCGCAGTTCCTCGACGACGTCGAAGTCGGGGACTTCGAACTGCTCGCACATCTTATTGCGGATATTGCCCAGCACGCGCCGCTCGATGGACTCGTGCCCCAGATAGGTCAGGCAGTTATTGCGCACGGCGCCGAACAGATATTTTGGGAGCGAAGTGCTGATACACAATACCGTGCGGTTTTCCCACAGCCACAGCATCAGGTCCTGCACGATATTCTCGGCGGTCTCCTCCCGCTTGACATACATGCGGGCGTAGGCGCAGAGCGTCGGATAATAACGTACGAAAATCTCTTCATACGCCTTCATCTCACCATCGACCAGCCGGTTCAGCAAGCAGGTGTCGGATATCTTTTTCCGTTCGGGCATGATGCGAAATTAATAAAAATTCGGATTTAGATTCCCCGGAATAAAAAAAATTGAAATTTTATGATTTTCGTTTAGGAACTTTTGTTTTTGAATAGTCTGTAATATAAAAAGCAGGAAAAAAGATGAACACCCCGAACATAGAAAAACTCCTTGTCAGGTATTACAACGACGAACTGCCGTTCGACCAGACGGCCCGCGTCGCGGCGTGGATCGCCGCCAGCGAGGAGAACCGCAAAATCGCCGAACAAGTCTATTACATCTGTTTCGCCGCCGAAACGCAGGAGGCAAAAGCCGCCCTCGACACCGCCGCCGCGCTGCGGAAGGTCAAAGGCCGCATCCGGACTGAAAAATGGCGCCGGATGCTCCGGCAGACCGAGCGCGCGGCTGCCGTCATGCTGCTGCCCTTAGTCGGCCTGTCGGCCTATCTGCTGATGCAGGTGGGATACAAATACAACAGCATGATCGAAATCCGCTCCACAACGGGCATGGTCAGTTCCGTCACCCTTCCCGACGACACGCGCGTATGGCTCAACTCCAACTCCTACCTGCGCTACCCTGCCAAGTTTACCGGCAAGGAGCGCCGCGTGGTGCTCTACGGCGAAGGCTACTTCGACGTGACCAAAGACCCCGAACGCAAATTCGTGGTCGAAGCGCAATCGACCGAAATAGAGGTTTACGGCACGGAATTCAACGTGGAAGCCTATGACGACGAATACATCCGCGCGACGCTCGTATCGGGACGCATCGGCATGAAGTACGACGACGCCAACCACCGCCGCCAGCTGGTGCAGATGATGCCCGACCAGCAGATAACCTACAACGCCCGCACGGGGGTAATCTACCTCAACACGGCCAACATTCCGTGCAACACCTCGTGGAAAGAGGGCAAGATCGTCCTCAGCAACACCCCGCTCAAGGACGCCCTGCGCATGATCGGCAACAAATACAACGTCTCGTTCAACATCCGCAACGACGAACTGCTCGGCAACACCTTCACGGGTACGTTCTCGAACCAGAGTCTCGACCTGATCCTCAAACACTTCTCCATTTCGTCGAAGATCAAATTCCGGCGGATCGACCAGACGGCCGGCGACAAAGCCTCGGCGGGCCGGGCCGTATTCGAAGTCTACTGAAAAACCGCACGAACCGATTTGCCTACAACCATAAACCAAAAAACCGAATGATGAGGTGTGAAAAAATGCAGGAATTAAAACCAATCAAAGAAGGTAAAGTA
>ERZ773225.2474-NODE-2474-length-18674-cov-4.420592_pt1 | contig 18674 bp, 13 predicted proteins | sample MGYA00580993_ERZ773225 | MGnify/ENA primary metagenome ERZ773225 (study PRJEB29015, sample SAMEA2737748) | human gut metagenome | biome: human gut; feature: human-associated habitat; material: faeces | place: China | collected 2012 ...
GCCGTCGATGATGTTTTCCAGCTGGCCGGGATAGACGTTGTAGCCGGAGGTGATGATCATGCGCTTCATGCGCTGCGAGAAGAAGACGAAGCCGTCCTCGTCCATCTTGCCGAGATCGCCCGTGTGGAGCCAGATGCGGCCGTCTTCGTGGCGGCGGAGCGTGTTGGCCGTTTCCTCGGGGTTATCGACGTAGCGCAGCATGACGGACGGGCCCGAGATGCAGATTTCGCCCTCGAAGTTTGCATCTAACTCTTCGGTCGTGCCGGGCTTGACAATCTTGTAATACGTATCGGGGAAGGGAACGCCGATGGAGCCCACGCGGTTATAGTTTTTCGGGGTCAGGCAGCTGGCTGTAACGCACTCGGTGAGGCCGTAGCCCTGCCGGATCTGCACGGACGCGTTGTGCGCCTTGAGGAACTCGTCGACCTTCTTTTTGAGCTCAATGGACAGGCTGTCGCCGCCGCAGAACACGCCCTTGAGGCAGCTGAGGTCTGCATTTTCCAGCTTATCCGCGCGCAGCAGCGCCTCAAAGAGCGTCGGAACGCCGGGGATGATGTTGGGCTGCTTTTTGATAAGCAGATCGGCGTATGTTGCGACATTGAACTTCGGAACGAGGATGCAGCACGCGCCGCCAATTAACGCCGTGTGGATGCCGATGCCGAGGCCGAAGCCGTGGAACACGGGCATGACCGAGAGCATCTTGAGCCCGTTGATGGGGGCAAAACCGGAGGCCGCAATGGTCTGCAAACCAAGGGCGTTGAAGTTCATGTTGGAAAGGAGAATGCCCTTTGTCGTGCCGGTCGTGCCACCAGAATAGAGAATCGAAGCGCCGTCTTCGGGCTTCTGTGCGTTTTTGGGGAGGAAGGCGTTCAGCTTCTTTCCTTTGCGGAGGAACTCCTTCCACCAGATGTAATTGCCCTTGCGCTCGGGGTGCGGATATTTCCGGCCGGCCGTGAGCGCATAGCCAAGCGCCAGATGCGGGAAGAGCTCGTCTTCAATTTTCGCGATGATGAGCTTCGTGTCCGGATCGTCAAGCTCCGGCATGATCGGAGCGATTTTGCCGTAGAACTGGTCGAGGGTCAAAATTGCTTTGGATTTTGAGAAGTTCAGATAGAACTTGATTTCGCCCGCCGCAGACAGGGGGTGAATCATGTTGGACACTGCGCCGATGCGGTTGAGCGCGTAGAAGCTGTCGACGGCCTGCGGGCAGTTCGGCATGCAGATCGTGACGCGGTCGCCCTTTTGGATGCCGAGCGCCATGTAGGCTTTCGCGGCGGCGTCGATCTTCTGCATGAATTCGGCGTACGTCGTCTTTTTGCCCATGAACTCGTAGGCGTAGTTCTTGGGGTATTTGTCGGCAGCGGACTTTACCATCTCATAGATGGTTTTCTGCGGGTATTTGAGATGCTGCGGCGTGTCGCCGTAGTATTTGAGCCAGGGAGCGGAAGAGGAAATGCTCATTGGTTGTTCATCCTTTCGTATTGTATTCACACCTGCGCGTTTTGCGCGCCACCATTATACAGGAAAAGACCTGAAAAGGCAATCTAACCTGTCAAAAAAGCTGACGCTTTTTCGACAGTGGGACTGCACCTCGACTGCGCGCAAGCTTTTCACGCTTTGCGTGAAAAGCTCACACTTGCGAGGTGATCGGTATGTTTACCCGCAAGGGGCACGCGACATCCGTAAGCGGTAAAACCGCTAACGGCTGTCCTGTCCGGTCGGCAGAGCCGCCGGATAACATGGATTTCTAATTTATTTCGCCCTGCGGGGCGAAACGCTACGAGGTTTTATTGATTGAGAAGCCGCGCGATAAACGGCCGGGAAACGCCCATTGCGCCCTTGGGGCAGAACTCCTGACAGCAGAAGCAGTGGATGCAGGCCTTGCGGTCGATCGTGGGAAGCTTATTTTCCATCCGGATGGCCTTGGCGGGGCAGATGTTCGCGCACTTGCCGCAGCCGATGCATTCGTTTTTCTTCACCTTCGGACAGGGAGTCAGCGCCTGGAACATGATCTTATCGACGACTTTTCCGATGGCGCCGGTTCCGGCCTTGTGGAAAAAGACGCTCGACTGGGCGGGCATGGTCTTGAAATCCGGAACGATGAACGCCGCTGGTTCTCCCGCAATCTCCAGTTCCTCCGCTGTCTGCGGGATCAGTCCGCGCACGCGCGCGGCTTGCAGGGTCGGGACGTCGTCTGCCGTGAGGCCAATAAGCTTGGCGGCGAGAAGGTCGAGCTTCGAGGGAGACTCGGCGGCCAGAATCGCGCCGATTTCGCGCGGCGAGCCCTGCGTGGGGCCGTTTCCCTCCATGCCGACAATCGCGTCACAGATGCAGAGGCGGGGTTTAAAATACGTCGAGAGGTCGATCAGCATGTTCGAAAAGTCGGAGATCTGCGGGTATTTATAGTGGTATTCCGGCTTCATCGTGCCGGGAATCACGCCAAAGTAATTTTTGACGGCGTTTGTCATGCCCATCATGCCGTGCGTCTTGAGCTTGCAGAAGTCGATGATCGCGTCGGCTCTGTCGAGATAGGCGGTATAGGTGAATTTTTTCGCGCAAACGGCCTCCGGGAACGAAGCGTCGCTCTGTGAGAAGTCCTGATTGAGCTCCGCACCGACGGCTTCGCAGTCATGCATGCCGCTGACGTCATATACGTGGTTCAGGTGCGCGGCCGTATAGAGTCCGCCGGGGCTGTCTCCGAGAAGGACGCTTGCGCCGCGTTCTCTCAGCATTTTCGTCAGCTCGCAAAGAAGCATTGGGTGCGTCGTGGCCGCCTGCTCAGGCTTCATGGCCGAGACAAGGTTGACCTTGATGACAATGTGCATGCCCTCTTTGACCCAGTCGAGCCCACCAAACGGGGCGAGCGCCTGCGTGAGCGCAGTTCGGCATTCTTCCGCGTCATAGCTTTTGCAGGGAACAATCGAAACATCGACAGCCATATCTGATCCTCCAAGGCTCAAAAGTACGTCTATGATACCATACCTGCTGGGAAAATTCAAACCAAATACGCGCCCGAAAAGCAGATGTTTACAAAACGGTAAAGATCTGATATAATAAAGTGTCATTTTGTATGAATTTCGCAGAAGGCGGCGCTTGGCTGCTTCTGAGAAAGGAGAAACCTGCATGGATGACTTTGACGTAAAAAATCACGACCGCGAGATCGACGACCTGCTCAGCGAGGTAAAGGGGCTTCTGGGAGAGGAGCCGGAGCAGCCGGAAGAGGATAGCCGGGATACGCTCGATGCGCCGCAAAAGGCGGAGGAACCGGGCGCGCCCATGACGGCGGACGATGTGAACATCGACTTTGAGAAGTTCTACGACGACGCGGCGGGCTTCCCGGACGAGGGGATTTACACCCCGCCGACGGCCTATGAGCAGTCCAAAAGCGCCTATCAGGTTGCGCGTCGGGCGGAGTATGACCGGGTGCGCGAGGCAGAGCGCGAGGCAAGGGACCGCCAGCGCGTTGCGCGCGACCGGGAAGAAGAGCGCATGATGAGAAAACTCGAGGGCCGCGGCCGCAAGACGGCGGAAAAGGTCAAAAATCCCCCCAAATCCGACGAGGAATACGCCAAGTGGCTCTATGAGCAGGGCGTGGAGCCCGAGACGGAAGAGCACCGGGAGTATCTCCGTCAGCGTGAGCAGGCGCAGCAGACGGAAGGCAAGTCCCTAAAAAAGCGGCGCGGCCATGGGCTTTTGAAAGCTGTTCTGGCGCTGGTCCTGGTTCTGGCCATCGCGCTTGGAAGCGTGCACTTCTTTGTGGCAAAGCAGCCCGAAGCCGAGACGGGCCTCGGAGAGCGCAAGGCCGGGTGCGCGACGATTTTAATTGCGGGCACCGACGAGGGCGGGTATCGGACGGATACGATGATGCTCTTTTCCGTGAACCGCGCGACGGGGAAGATGAGCCTTGTCTCCATTCCGCGCGACACGCTCATCTACTGCGAATATTCCGTGCCGAAGATCAACTCGGCTTATGGCTGGGCCTCCGGCGGCGAGGCAGGCATGGAGCAGCTTCTGCTGCGCGTCGAGGAGATCATCGGCTTCCGGCCGGACGGATATGTGCTGGTCGATCTGTCCGTTTTTGAACAGCTGGTCGACACGATGGGCGGCGTTACGTTTAACGTCCCGGTCGACATGCACTATGAAGACCCGAGTCAGGGCCTCAGCATTAATCTTTCTGCGGGTGAGCAGCACCTGGATGGCGCGCAGGCCATGCAGGTTGTGCGCTTCCGCTCGGGCTACGCGACGCAGGACTTGGGAAGAGTCGAGACGCAGCGGGCGTTTTTGTCGGCGGCACTCAAGCAGTGGACAAGCTTCAAGGGTCTGATCCACCTGCCGTCGGCGTTTCAGCTTGTGCTGGATGCGTCGAAGACGGACCTGACGGCGCGGGAGCTTGTGTGGCTGTGTGAGAGTGCGGTGCTTTGCAGCCGGGGCGAAATCGACACCCGGACGCTTCCGGGCGAGGCCAGCTACATCGCGGGCGGGTCTTACTACGTGCTGGACGCGGCAGGGGTCTGCGAGACGATCAACGCCTGCTGCAATCCGTATCAGCAGGCGGTGGCCGTATCAAATCTTTATATCCGAGTGGGGTAAGAGCATGAAAAACGTATTGTATACCGGCCGACCGGAGAATGCGGCAGGGCGGCTCGAAAAAGAAATCGCGTGCTACGATTTACTCGACAGCCTCGGCGTTTCCTACACGAGAGTCGACCACGACTTTGCGGACACCATTGAAGCCTGTGAGGCGGTCGAGCAGGTGCTGGGTGAGAAGATCTGCAAGAACCTCTTTCTCTGCAACCGGCAGAAGACGAACTTTTATCTTCTCATGATGCCGGGCGAGAAGGTCTTCAAGACGAAGGATTTATCGAAGCAGCTCGGTGTGGCGCGGCTGTCGTTTGCCTCGCCGGAGGATATGCTGCGGCTGCTGAACATCACGCCGGGTTCCGTGAGTGTGCTGGGACTTATGAACGACAAGGAAAACGAGGTGCAGCTCGTCATTGATAAGCCGGTTTTGGAGGATGAGAAATTTGGCTGCCACCCCGTCATCAACTCCTCGACGCTGGCGATTGCAACGAAGGATTTGATGGAGAAAATCCTCCCCGCCGTCCACCACGAGGCCATTTTGGTGGAGCTTCCTGAGGAAGCCGTGGAGGCGTGACAACCGAATACCGCGAAAAATGGGACTTCTCGAGACGGGAAGTCCTTTTTTGCATCTGAAAACGCAATTCCTGTTTGAAATTTTACGGTTTCTTAACTGCAAACTTATCTTGAATAATAGATTGTCAGTTGGTATAATATGCAGTATATGAATGCAGCGGTTCGGAGGGCCGGTTCTTCCGGAACCGGACAATAGGAGGGGTTAGCATGGAAAACGACGCACTCCCGCAATATATGCGCATCGCGCGCTCCATTGCCCAGCGCATCGCAGACGGGGAGCTGATGGAAGGCGAGAAGCTTTCTGGCCGGTCGAAGCTATCAAGCGAGTATAACGTCTCGCCGGAGACCATCCGCAAGGCCGTGCAGGTCTTGCAGGACCGGGCAGTGGTCATCGTCCGCGAGCAGAGCGGGGTATATGTGCTGTCGGCCGAGCAGGCGCGGCAGTGCCTCGCGGGATTTAAAGACGGCGGCGGTCTCATCGGGAAAAAGCACCGTCTCCGGCAGCTTCTTGAGCAGCAGCAGGCCCTGGGCCGGGAATTGCAGGAGCTCTGCGGGAGCATTTTAGATGAGATGATCCTCCCCGCGCAGGCGGCGCAGAGCCTTCCCAATTACTGTGTCCGCATTCCGGAGGACTGGGACGGCGCGGGAAGGAGCCTTGGCGAGCTCAAATTCTGGCGCGCGACGGGCGCAACAGTCGTCGCCATCCGCAGAAGCGGAGAGGAGATCGTATCTCCGGGGCCGGATACGGCTCTGCGGCGCGGAGACCTTGTGATCTTCGTGGGAGATCTGGCCGCGCGCAGGCGCGTTGTGCAGTTTCTCTCCGAAGGCTGACGCAGCATCCGGCGGACAGCGCCGGAACAAAGGATGCGTGTTTACCGATACCATCCGACACGCAAAGAAAGGGGATTTTATATGGTACATAATCAGATTCACACCATCGACCTTCTCATCATCGCGGCTTACCTCATCGCGATGGTGCTCATCGGCCTTGTCGTCGTTCGCAAGGTGCGGAACATGGACGACTATTATCTCGGCGGGCGCTCGTTCGGGCCGCTTGTCCTGATGGCGACGGTCTGCGCGACGATCATCGGCGGAAGCGGCCTCATGGGGCGCGCGGGCGTCGCGTACTCGAGTGGCTTCAAGGCCATCATGACGGCGCTGCCGTATCTTCTTGGCATGTTTATCTTCTCTGGCTTTGCGGGAAGAATTTCCGCTGTCGGTACGACGTTCAATGTCACGTCCATTCCCGACCTTTTTGAGCAGCGCTTCGGAAAAAGCGCCAAGGTCATGCTCGGCGCGCTCATCGCCTTTACGATGATGGGAACGGTTGCGTCTCAGGTCACGGCGACGGCAACCATCATCAACATGCTCGGAAACGAGATCGGCATTTCCTATGAAGCGGGCGCAATCATCGCGTGCCTGGTGTTCATCATCTATACGGCGACGTCCGGCCTTTTCGGCGTCATCTACACGGACGTGTTCCAGTTCGTGATGCTGATCCTCTTCGTCTACATCCTCATCCCCGCGTCGTCGCTTGCAAAGCTCGGCGGCTTGGGAACTTTCCTGCAAAATTTAGCACCCGAGCTCTCGACACCGTACCTGGACGGCAGCATCGTGGGCGATATCATTACATACTTTGTTTTCACGCTCGCGGGCGCTGAGATGTGGCAGCGCGCATTTGCGGCCAAGAGCCAGAAGGCGGCGAAGGAGGGCCTCTTCCTCGGAACGCTCGTCTATGGGCTCACGATTCCCCTCGTCTGGTTCATGGGCGTGGTCGCGCACCAGCTCGTTCCGGCGGAAAAGATCATCGCTTACGGCTCGACGGATGCGGTCGTCCCGGCGCTGGCGATCGAAATTCTCCCGGTAGGACTCACGGGGTTAGCATTGGCCGGCATTTTGTCGGTTATCATGTCCACAGCAGACAGCTATCTGATCGTCTCCGTGCAGACCTGCGTCCACGATATCTACAAGACCTTCAAGCCTGGCATTTCGGAGAAAAAAGAGCTTCTGCTCACGCGTGTGTTCGCGGTCGTGCTGCCGCTGGGGGCGCTGATCATTGCGCTCTATATCAAAAACGCGTATAATATTTTAATGTTTGCCTGGAGCTTCTACGCGGCGGCGGCCGGACTTCCGGCGTTTGCGGCGCTTTACTGGAAGAAGGCGACGAAGGCCGGTATTCTCTCCGGCATGGCGGCGGGCTTCTCGGTGACGATCCTCTGGAAGCTCATCGGGCTGCCGTTCGGCATCGGCGCGACGGTGCCGGGCGCGATCGCGTGCCTGCTTGCTCTGGTACTCGTGAGCCTTGCGACATACAAAAAGAATCCCGCGCCGTTCCTGGATCCTTACATGAAGCAGGCGGCGGAATAAACCGGAAAACGTTTGGGGACGCTATGTTCATGATCTGGACGGAGAATGTTAAAACATCGTTTTTTGAATCGTCATAATCTGGTCATAATTCCAAAGTAGGATAACAGCATACAAAAGATAAACAAACCGCAGAGGTCAAACCAATGCGATTTGGAATAAAGGAGCAGATCATTATGATGGAACATGAAAACGAAAGAATGAGCTATTCTTTTGAGCCCTCGGACGAATCGAGCGGCGCGCAAGGATACCATCAGACATCCTACGACCCGAACTACAATCAGAACGAACACAAGAACCCCAAAAAGAAGAACGGCGTCGGCGGGCGCATGGTCGCGCTTCTTGTTGCGGTTGCGCTGGTAGCTTCGATCGGCGGCTCGGCGCTGACCACCGTCATCAATAACATCAGCCGCAAAAACGAAGAGGCAAACGCCAAGGCGAAGGAAACGATGAGTGCGCAGACCGTCGAGCCCGCGCAGGATGACTCGCAGGACACCGCGACGGAAAACAGCAGCTACAGCCTTGAAAAGTCGGCGCTCCCGAAGAGCCTTTCGAGCAATGACACCGGCAAGAGCCTGACACCGAAAGAGGTTTACGCGATGAACGTAAACGCCACGGTCGGCATTGCGACGCAGATCACCACCAACGTCTGGGGTCAGGTCGCATCGGCCTCCGCCAGCGGCAGCGGCTTCATCCTGACGAGCGACGGCTACGTTGTGACAAATAACCACGTTGTCGAAGGCGCGACGAGCGTCACCGTCAAGCTCTATAACGGCGACGAATACGATGCAGAAGTCATCGGTACGGACGAAATGAACGATGTGGCGCTTCTGAAAATCGACGCAACCGGCCTTCAGGCTGTGACCATCGGCGACTCCGACCAGATTGAGGTCGGCGAAGAGGTCATCGCCATCGGCAATCCGCTTGGTGAGCTGACGTTTACGATGACAGCTGGTGTTGTGAGCGCGCTTGACCGCGAGATCAACACCGACGGCAAGCCCATCAACATGCTCCAGACGGATGTGGCTATCAACTCCGGCAACTCCGGCGGCGCGCTGTTTGACATGAACGGCAACGTCATCGGCATCACGAGCGCGAAATATTCCGGCTCCACCTCCTCCGGCGCGAGCATCGAGGGCATCAGCTTTGCCATTCCGATCAACGACGCGCTGCGCGTGGTTTACGATTTGCAGCAGTACGGCCATGTGACCGGCAGAGCATATCTCGGCGTGACGGTCAAGGACCTTGACAGCACGACAGCTGCGACCTACGGCCTTCCGACCGGCCCGATGATCCAGAGCGTGGAAGCGGGCGGCTGCGCGGAAAAGGCGGGCCTGCAGCAGGGCGATATCATCATCGGCTTCAACGGCGCGGAAATTTCCTCGTACACCGACCTTGTCGCGGCGCTCAACAAGTGCCATTCGGGCGACACGGCGACGATCAAGGTCTTCCGCGGTGGTGCTGAGGTAGACGCGACGATCACGCTTGACGAACGCCCGACCGACGAAGAGGTCGCCTCGCAGCAGCAGGCCGCGCAGGACCAGCAGCAATCACAGAACGGCCAGTCCGGCTCCGGCAGCGGCTCCAACGGTTCGAGCGGCTCGAATGGCTCCGGCGGTTACAGCTACGGCTATGGCAACGTCAACCCGTTCGAATACTTCCAGATCCCCGGCTTCGGCAACTAAAGCCAATTCCCGTCGAGAGGCGGCTTGCATAGATTGAAATCCCCCGGTCTTGAAAGAAAATCCCGATGCAGCGAAGATGAACTGCATCGGGATTTTTATGCTTGTTTGATTTACCAAGGAACGCGTAGGGGGCGATGCCCACATCGCCCCGTGGGGCACCATCGAATTCGCATTGGATTTTCGTGAAAACGGTTTTTACCGCCGGGTCGATGTGGGCATCGCCCCCTACAAACTTCCCAGGGGATGTCCAAAGAACCGTAGGGGCGGACGCGGCTTTCCGCCCTGCGAATTGCACAACCGAAATGCGAAAATCTGCGGCGAATTCGTAACTTCCCTTGGGCGGACAGAGTCGTCCGCCCCTACGCATTACCGGAAAATGTACGAAAATACCGGGGACGTACGAAAAATCGGAAACGCGCGGAAAACGGCGCAACGGTTTTGTACTTGTTCGGTTATTCGGCGGAAATCAGGTAATAGTAGATGGGCTGGCCGCCGGAGAGGACATTGACTTCGGCAGAGGGAAGGGCTTTTGTGAAGATTTCGGAAGCGTGCGCGGCCTGCTCGGCGGTGGTATCCGCGCCGTAGAAGATGTTGACGAATTCCTTTCCTTCGCCCGCTGCCTTTTCGGCCATCGCGGCGAGAAGGGAATCAAGGTCCGGGCTGTTTCCGAGAAGCGCGCCGTTGTAGAGCGCGAGGTATTCGCCCTCGTGGATATCGCGCCCCTCAAAGTCGGAGTTGCGCGCGGCGTATGTAATCTGCATCGTGGTCACGCCGGAAAGACTCTCCGTCATGAGCTCTGCGTTCTCGCTCGCAGACTGCGTCTCGTCGAAGCTCAGCATCGCCGTGATGCCCTGCGGGACGGTCTTGGTGGGAACGACGACGACCTCGCGCGTAGCAAGCTCGCTCGCGGCCTGCGCAGCCATGATGATGTTCTTGTTGTTGGGAAGGACGAACACGACCTCGGCGGGGGTCTGCTCGATGGCCTTTAAAATATCCTCGGTCGAGGGGTTCATGGTCTGTCCGCCTTCGATGATGCCGTCGGCCCCCAGATCGCGGAACACGCCCGCCAGACCCGCACCCGCGCACACGGCGACAAAGCCAAACGGCTTTTCGGGCGCGGCAGGCTGCGCAGCGGCAGCTTCCCCGGACTCGAGCTCCTGCTCAATGGCTTCCAAGTCGTCCGTCGAACGGGCCTTGCGGCCTTCGGCCAGATCGTCGTGCTGCATGCGCATGTTCTCGATCTTGGCAAGCTCCAGCGTGCCGTATTTCTGGGATTCCGCTAAGGCGTCCCACGGAATGTTTGTGTGGACATGCACCTTGAACGCCTCGTCGTCCTCGCCGATGACAAGGCTGTCGCCGATGGAGTCGAGATAGACGCGAAGCGGCTCAAGAGAAACGTTTTCGCCTTTCTTGCGGACGATGTAAACGGTATCGTAGGCAAAGGTAATGTCCTCGGTCGCAAAGTCTGTGAAGTCTGCCTGCTCCTTGGTCTCGCCGGATGCATCCTGCGCGGCGATGTCGTTTCCCTGAAGGCTCGATAACATGCCCTCCAGGATCACAACAAAGCCCATGCCGCCCGCGTCCACCACGCCGGCCTTTTTGAGGACCGGGTTCTGGTTGACGGTATTCTCAAGCGCGACCTTCGCGGTCTCAATGGAGCCTGCCAGTACGCTCTCGAGATTCTCGTCCTGCGCGGCGAGCTCTCTGGCAGCGTCTGCGGTCAGGCGCGAGACGGTCAGAATCGTACCCTCTGCGGGCTTCATGACGGCCTTGTACGCTGCCTCCACGCCTGCGGTCAAAGCATCCGCAAAGTCCTTGCCGCTTGCTTCCAGTTTTCCCTTGAGGGACTTGGAAAAGCCCCGGAACAGAAGCGATAAAATGACGCCCGAGTTTCCGCGCGCGCCGCGCAAAAGCGCCGATGCAGTCATATCGGCGGCCTTCGTCAAAGAATCCGGGCTGCGCTTTTTTAAATCTTGCGCAGCGGCCGCCAGCGTCATGCTCATATTCGTTCCTGTGTCGCCGTCCGGCACAGGGAAAACGTTCAGCTCGTTGATTTTCTGCTTTTTTAGCTCAATTGCGGCGCTTGCAGATACGATCATCCGGCCAAAGGCCGCGCCGTCCATGGAATGTCTCAAAGTCAATTACACCTCCGGTTGCGCACGCGCGCTTAGTCAATCGTGATCGAGTCAACAAAGACGTTGACGGCACTGACCTCCGTGCCGGTGGACTTTGTGACGAAATAGCGGACTTCCTTGATGATGGACGCAGAAATGGCGCGGATGTTTACGCCCTTGTCCACCATAATATGCAGGTCGATGGCGATGGAATTGTCGCTCTGGAACGTGACGCGCACGCCCTTGCCCATGGCCTCCTTGCGCAGCAGATGGACAAGACCGTCCGTCATCGAGCGCACAGCCATACCCTTCACGCCGAAGCAGTTTGTCGCAGCGTAGCCCGCAATATTCGTATAGACCGCATTGTCAACGGCAATGGTACCTTCCTCCGTTTTCAGCCGGATCATAAGAACCCTCCTTAGATTCTAAAGATATTCAAAAAAGCTGGCGCTTTTTTGAATGGGGGATTGCGCCTCGACTGCGCGCATAATTTTGCCCCATAGGGGCAAAATTCCACACTTGCGAGGCGATAAGTATGTTTCCGGTCGGCAAAGCCGCCGGATAACATGGATTTCCATTTTATTTCGCGTCTGCGGACGCGAAACTCTACGAGGTTTTGACACGCCAAGCTCAAAAAGAGGCGGTCAATCTATCTTAATTGTAACCGATTTTAAGGCAAAGCACAAGGGAAAAAAGCTCAGCGCTTGTAATCGGTGACGTTGTTGGCCCACATCCAGTAGAGCTTGTGGTACATAAGGTTATAAATAGTCTGGTTCTGCTCGCCGGTCTTTTCTGTAATATATGCCTGAAGGTTAAACAGATCGTTATACGTCAGACTCGGATAGTCCGTACCGTCATATGTGCCGTCGGGCTGGATGCTGTAATAGAGGTCCCATGTAGGCTTGATCCAGTTGGAGCCCGTGTCCTCGATGGCGAGCAGCAACTTGTCCGCCGTTTCGCGCAGGCTCTCATCTCGCAAAATGTCTGCCAGATGGTAGGCAGCCAGACATTCGGCGGCAAGATGATTGAGCGACGTGTGCGTCAGGTCGTGCAGCTGCGGGTGCCAGTAGTCGGCGACGAGCCAGCCGCCGTTTTCGGTCTCGGCGTGGTTCGCCTCAGCCAGTGCCTGATAGAATGCGGCGTAGCGCTTTACGGTATCAAGATACAGCCCGCCGCCAAGATCATTATTCGCGCGGACGAAAATTTCGATAAGATCGGTATTGAAGCGCGTGTCGTAAAAGCCGTCTGCGATCTGGAAATCGCCGGAAAGCCACTCGCTCTCGGGCTGCGTCGGCCAGAAGCCGTAGGCGTTCTGTTCCTGCACCAGAACATCCAGCATACAAATGGTCAGATTCGGTGCAGCTTCGCAGACGCCGATCTGCTCCGCCATGAGGCGGATGAGATAGGACGCGACGCAGCGGTAATAATAGTTTTCCCCGGTGGGGACATAGTTTGACGGCGTGAAGCGGTAGTATCCGTCAAAGCACCATTTGGCGACGCCGTTTGTTGTGTACGCGTTCCAGACGGTGGCGCAGTTCTGGTTTTCCGACCAGTCGAGAAGCGGCCAGGCCGCGCTCATGACAAAGCCGTCGCAGAGCTGACCATCTGTCAGCGTGCTGCTGACAAGTTTCAGCTGCCAGCCGGCCTCCGTGCGCGTGACAAGAAGGTATCCGTCCAAGTCAGGCACATGCTCGAGCACGCCATTTTCTTTCTGATTATACGTCTTCGGGAGATAAGAAAACAGACTTGCGCCGGAGGAAAACTCAATCGCGACCAGATTCGCCCGGTACGCGCCGGGGGCGAGAGGCTCGGAAACCCATGCGTTCGCGTCGGTATCAAAATAGTGGATGGTTGCGTCAATGGGTTGGTACTGGAAGGTGAAAAGCGCCGCCTGACGGGTCACGCCTTCCACGCGGCAGGCCTGAATGCGGCTTTTGTCGAAGCTCAGGTATTCCCGGCGGGAATAGGTAAGAGCTTCGTCATACTCGGTCGTTTCCGTGACGGAAATATCGCCCATGGCTGTCGAGATGCTTCTCGTCGTAACGATCGGGTCCGGGATGGACGGCGTATCGTCCTGCGTGGGGATTTCTTCCTGCGCAGGCTGGACTTCTGCCTGCTGCGGCCTTTCGGGTACGGCAAGGCGCTTGTTGCAGCTGCCGAGGAAAATCAAGAATCCGAGAAATAAAACGGCGATCGCGCCGAGGATAATCAGCTGTTTTTTTGAAAGATGCAAAGCATACGCCCCTTTCCGGTCAAAATCCAAATTATTATATCAGATTTTCACAGATAATGCAAATCGAACCGGAAAAAAACGCGCCCCGGAAACCAGACGGCTTCCGGGGCAATGCATATTCAAAAATGGATGCGGTGCAATCAGATCATGCTGGCCTGCCAGCAGTCGGGCACGGTCAGACCCATCATGGTCACGACCGTGGGCGCGACGTTCGAAAGGCCGTAGTGGCCGTCCTTGATCTCGAACTTGTTGTCCTTGTCGTAGATGATGAAGGGAACCGGGTTCAGAGAATGGGCGGTGCGGATGGAAGTCTTGCCTTTCTTGGTCTCGGTCATCTGGTCGGCGTTGCCGTGGTCGGCGGTGATGAGGAGCGTATAGCCGTACTTGTCGGCAGCTTCGATGAGCCGGCCGAGCGCGGTGTCGACGGCTTCCATCGCAGTGATGACCGCCGGAATCACGCCCGTGTGGCCGACCATGTCGCCGTTCGGGTAGTTGCAGCGCAGGAACTCGAACTTATGAGACTCCATCGCGGCGATCAGGTGGTCGGTAATTTCGACAGACTTCATCGCCGGGGCCTTTTCGAACGGAATGACGTCGGACGGGATTTCCTCATAGACCTCGAGGTTTTCGTCGACCTTGCCGGAGCGGTTGCCGTTCCAGAAGTAGGTCACGTGGCCGTATTTTTGTGTTTCGGAGATGGCGTATTCATGCACGCCTGCCTTGCACAGGACCTCGGTCAGCGTGTTCTTGATAACGGGCGGCTCGACGAGATAGTGCTCGGGGATTTTGAGGTCGCCGTCATACTCCAGCATGCCTGCGAAGTGAACGCCGGTATAACCCGGGCGGTCAAAGTGCGTGAACTCCTTGCGGTCGAACGCGAGGGAGATCTCCTGCGCGCGGTCGCCGCGGAAGTTGAAGAGAATGACGCTGTCGCCGTTTGCGATCTTCGCGACGGGCTTGCCATCGTGGGCGACGACGAACGGCAGAAGGTCCTGATCGATCATGCCGGGGTTTTCGGCGCGGTAGGTCTCGATGGCTTCCTTGGCGGAGGAAAACTGACGGCCTTCGCCCTGCACGTGCGTGCGCCAGCCCTTTTCGACCATCGGCCAGTTTGCTTCGTACCGGTCCATCGTGATGACCATGCGGCCGCCGCCGGAAGCGATCTTGTATTCATGCGTAGAATCAGAAAGCTCGGCAAGGACGGTTTCGAGCTGGTCGACATACTCCAGAGCGCTCGTCGCGGGCACATCGCGGCCATCGAGCAGAATGTGGCAGTAGACGCGCTTTACGTCCTCTGCGCGTGCCTTCTGGAGCATGGCGATGAGGTGCGAGATGTTGGAGTGGACGTTGCCGTCGGAAAGCAAACCGAGGAAATGCAGCGCCTTCTCGTTTTCCTTGCAGTTGGAAATCAGGGCCGTCCACGTCTTCGACTCATACAGCGCGCCGGATTCAATGGACTCGCCGACGAGCTTTGCGCCCTGGGAGTAGATTTGGCCGCAGCCGAGCGCGTTGTGGCCGACCTCGGAGTTGCCCATGTCGTCGTCGGTGGGAAGGCCGACAGCCGTGCCGTGCGCCTTGAGCCACGTCATGGGGCACGAGGCCATCAGCTTATCGAGATTCGGCGTGTTCGCCTGCTTTACCGCGTCGCCTGGGCCGCCATCGCCGCGACCAACGCCGTCCATAATCACCAATACGATCGGTTTTTTCATTTGTATATCCTCCATATAGGCTTTATTTTGTTGGTTTCGTTCTGTTCGTGCCTATTCTACACCATTTCGCTTGCGTTTACAATGTCAATTTTCCGTTTGCAGGCGTAAAATATGCTCCTTTGCCAGCGCGTAAACCCCGTCAAAATTTACATGCGGATTGTAGACGGCTTCCAGGTCGTCATGCAGCCGCTTGGCCTCGGCAAGGGCCTTGTAGGCGATGGCGTACTGCGCGCGGTATTTTGCCGTTAAATCGGCGAGCACCTCGCGCTTTGGCCGCAGCGCCGCGACATCGTAGTACTGCCCAAGGTCCAGGTACGCACCCGAGGCAGCGGGGAGCGCGACATCGAGAATGTGCGGGCTCGTGCCGTCGGCGTAACCCACATGCCACGCGGGAATGAGAACGCCATCTAAAGAATCGGGGTCTCCCGAGCAGATCACGTACTCCACGTCCAGCTCCGCGTCCTCGGCCGCCTTGCCGATTTTTTTCATGAAGCTCGACTTGCCGCAGCCGGGGCCGCCTTTGATGACGTATAGGAAGTTTCCGCTTTCCGGCTTGCAGAACTCCTCGTAGAGAGAAACGAAGCCCTTTCCTGTGTTCGCGCCGAGAAAATACCGCCTGACCGCCATGAAACACCCTCGCTTTCAAAAAGATTACGGCTTAGGATATGCAAAAGCGCCCCGGATTGTGCATGGACAGTCCGGGACGCGGAAATATAGTCGGGAGTTTAATTGAGAGCGAGATCGCTTTGCCGGAACAGGGCATGCACGCGCGCGCGAAGGGCGGCATACTCCGGCCTTTCCAGCGTTTCGGCGTTGCGGATTTCTTCGCCCGCGGCCTGCTTCGCTTCCATGAGCGTCTGCATGTCGAGCTGTAAATCGGCGACCTTGAAAAGCGGCAGGCCATGCTGGCGGCTTCCCAGAAAATCACCGGGGCCGCGCAGGGCGAGGTCTTCTTCTGCGATTTTGAAGCCATCGGTGGTGGCGCAGAGGGCCTTGAGGCGCTTTCGGGTCTGCTCGTTCCGGTTTCCGGAGACGAGGACGCAGTAGGACTGCGCGCTGCCGCGCCCGACGCGGCCTCTTAACTGGTGGAGCTGGGAAAGACCGAAGCGGTCCGCGTTTTCAATCACCATCAGCGTCGCATTCGGCACGTCCACGCCGACCTCCACGACCGTGGTCGCGACAAGAATGTCCGTCTCTCCACGCGAGAACGCGCCGAGCGCCGCGTCCTTGTCCGCCTGCTTCATTTTGCCGTGCAGAAGGCCCACGCGCCGGTGGGGGAAGACGGCCTGCCGGAGTGTCTGTGCGAAGCTCTCGGCGGATTTGAGACTGTCCAAGTCGGATTCCTCGACTGTGGGGCAGACGATATAGACCTGATGGCGCGCCTCGCACTGCTTGTCGATAAAAGCGTTCAGCCGCTGACGCTTGTCTTCGCCGATCAGGAAGGTATCGACCGGGAGACGACCGGGCGGGAGCTCACCGATGACGGAAACGTCCAGGTCCCCGTAGGCGATGAGCGCGAGCGTCCGCGGGATGGGCGTGGCCGACATGACAAGAAGGTGCGGCGTCTGCCCTTTGGCGGACAGCGCGGCTCTTTGCGCCACACCGAAGCGGTGCTGCTCGTCGCAGACAACGAGGGCAAGATCGTGAAACGCCACGTCCTGCGTGATGAGCGCATGCGTGCCGACGATGAGTTGGGCGCTGCCGTCCGCAATTTCCGCCTTGTGCTGCCGCTTCTGCGTGGCTGGAAGCGAGCCGGTCATGAGGGCTACGGAAATTCCGAGCGGGGAAAAGAGCTTTGCAAGAGACACTGCATGCTGCTCGGCGAGGATTTCAGTCGGGGCCATGAAGGCCGCCTGATGGCCGTTCTGGATCGCGCAGAAGCACGCCGCCGCCGCGACCATCGTCTTGCCGCTTCCGACGTCTCCCTGCACGAGCCGGTTCATGGGGCGGCAGGACGCGAGGTCGCGCAGAATGTCATCGATGGCCGACTGCTGCGCGCGGGTGAGCGTGAAGGGGAGAAGCTTATAAAACGGCTCCATATGGCGCGTGTCCATGGGTTTGGTATGCAGCTCGTCCCGCTGGGTGCGGATGGCGGCGAGGCCTGCGGAAAAGATGAAAAATTCCTCAAAGACGAGCCGCCTGCGCGCTTTCTGCAAAGCCTCAAACGACGCGGGAAGGTGCACCGTCTCATAGGCAAAGTGCGCGGAGCAAAGACCATAGCGGGCCTGCACAGCCTCGGGCAGAATGTCCGGAAGAGAATCCAGGCACGCGTCGAGCGCTTGCCGGACGCACGCGCCGATGAGCTTGTTGGTGATACCGGCGGTGAGGGGATAAATGGGAAGGATCCGGCCCGTCACAACGCCAGCCGCGTCGACCGGCTCGAAGGCAGGGTTCTGCATTTGATGACCATAGCCTTCGCGGATAGCGCCATAGAAGCGGTAGCTCTCGCCGTAGTTGAGCTGATCTTTTACATAGGGCTGGTTAAAAAACACGAGGTCGACCCGGCCGGTTTCATCCGCCACCCGGACCTTTACAAGCTCCATGCCCTTGCGGATGCGAGACAGCTGCGGATTTGAGATGACCATCGCCTCAAAGCAGGCGGGCTCGCCGGGCTGTAATCCCGCAACGGACAGAAGCTTTGTCCGGTCCTCGTAGTCCCGCGGGAAGAAGGCGATGAGATCGTAGAGCGTCTCGATGTGGAGCTTCGCGAGCTGCTTTGCCCGCACCGCGCCCACGCCCTTGAGCGCCGTCACCGGAGAAAATAGATCCATCTCATCACCGCCTTCTGGTTATTTACTACTATAGTATATCGAATGTATGTTCCGGATGCAAGCGCGAAAAAGCCCTCCGAAGAGCATCTTCGGAGAGCCTCGTGCAGAAAAAACTCGTAGAGTTTCGCCATCCGCAGATGGTGAAAGAAAATAGAAATCCATGTTATCCGGCGGCTTTGCCGACCGGAAACATACCGCTCACCTCGCAAGTGTAGAATTTTGCGCCAAGGGCGCAAAATTATGCGCGCAGTCGAGGTGCAGCTCCTCTTTTCGAAAAGCGTCAGCTTTTTGAAAAGAATAAGCCCTCCGAAGAGCATCTTCGGAGGGCTTACATTCGGCAAAATTAGGCCAGCTCGTTCATCTTCAGGGTAATGCTGCTCTTCTTGCGGGCAGCGTTATTCTTATGAAGAATACCCTTGTTGACAGCCTGATCGATGGACTTCACGGCAGCTTTATAAGCGCTATCGGCCTGCTCACGGTTGCCGTCGGCAACAGCGGCGTCGAACTTCTTCAGCGTGGTCTTAAGCGCGGATTTCTCCATCTTGTTGCGTGCGTTGTTGACTTTGGACACCAGAACTCTCTTCTTGGCAGACTTAATGTTGGGCATGACTACACCTCCTCCAATAGCGTTAATACCGAAACAA